>ENA-OSET01005269-OSET01005269.1-sediment-metagenome-genome-assembly--contig:-NODE-5269-length-11013-cov-2.743965_pt1 | contig 11013 bp, 8 predicted proteins | sample MGYA00237882_ERZ534229 | MGnify/ENA primary metagenome ERZ534229 (study PRJEB26408, sample SAMN06266212) | sediment metagenome | isolation source: Hudson Canyon methane seep mesocosm | place: USA:Hudson...
AACTTGAATAAGGTTGGTAATAACACCAATTCTCATTTTTCTTCTCCTAACCGCTGGAAACTAATAGAAACCAACGGAACTATTTCACTAATATGTATCGACAAATAGACCATTTAAAAATTCAGTATGAGTTTTTAAGTGGTCATTCTTTATGCTTAGTTTCCCTACCCACTCGTCAAAGCACTCAGGCTCCATCGCTTGCTGGATTTTTGTTGCAAGAGAAGATGAGCTACGCGCTTCAAATGTTAAACCAGCAATATCTTCAATTTTTTCTTTCATGCCGCCAATATTTGCGCCAATCAACGGTCGACCATGTGCAATAGCTTCCTGAATAACGACCGGAGAGTTCTCCCACCAGATAGAAGGAATAATCACCCAGTCACATTCTTCCAACAAACGTGAAAGCTGATGAGATTCATAGGCACCACGCATAGTGACAACCCCACCCAGCTGAGCTAGCAATCCGGCTACTTTTTCTTTTAATTCACCGGTTTGTTTATCTAAGTTGGCGCCATGGATATCTAGTGAAACACTGCCTAACACTTCGGCCGGTAATTTGAGAAATGCTTCTAAAAGAATATCAATTCCTTTGTACGGATTGACTTGACCAAAAAATGCAAAACGAGTACGTTTCTCACCTTCCAACAAGGCTCTTGGTGGCAATTTGGGCATAGCCGGCAAGACGTTTTCTATCACGTGCATTTTATCTTCATTTAATCCCCAATCAATGTATCTCTGTGCCAAAAAATGACTCGGCGATACAAAACTGTCGACATGACTAAATTGATCGAGTAAATATTGTTTTCTTAGAAAATGATCAGCCGGAGAGTGCTGAGGGTAACAATCGTGACAGTCGTTTTCATTAGACTTGTAGCATAGTTTTAATGTTCGATTTTTCACCATCTGACCATTGTGCATACAAATCGCCATAAACTCATGAATAGTAAACACGATTTTTGCACTAGGCGCAGCTTGTCTCAGAGCTGCCAATACTTCAATGCCCATATGTGCATAATGGTGAACATGAATAATGTCCGGGTCAAAACTAGACACCAGTTCACTGAGATCGGTAAAAAGATGTTTTATATTGCTTGAGCTAAGATTAAACCAGTCGGTCATACCGGTATGAAATATGACTTGGTCCTGTGCACGAATTGAAAATGTAGAGCCGCCGTGTGACTTACCATCAGTGCGTGCAACGTACATGCATTCAAAGCCTTGTTCTTTAAGCGCTTCAAACAAATTCCAACTTGCTACTTCGGCGCCACCTTTACTTAGCTCAGGGTGACCATGAGATAAAAATAGTACTTTATGCATGATCAATGTGTCCCTTTGCCTAAATCAAATAATTGGTTGAGTTTCTGCGACCACCGCTGGTTATAGATAATGGCGTTAAATATTGTCAACTTGTGTTTCCAGTCGCCAGCTTCAACCAGATTTTGCGATTGGCGTTCCAAGTGGTTTAGTTCAACATCACGGCAAATGACATTTCGCTTACCCGCTTCGAGTACCTTTAAACACAAATCAGAATCTTCGAAGTCCCCAAGTACGTAGGCTGGATCGAACCCGCCAACTTCCTCAAATAACGATTTAGATATAGCTATACAAGCAGCCGTTAGTAATGGACAGTCGGCCACTTGGGCAAGATTTTTCGACAAACTAATAGGCCAGCCTTTATTTGGGTGATCATTCAATAGCAGTTCTGGATATTCTTTTAATACCATAGGTGCCATACCATCATGTTGAATAGAGTTATCTTCAAACAACAACCGAGCACCTACAACTCCAACATCATCATTACTGTCAATTTGGGCAATCATTTTGTCTGCCCAAGCGCCATCTTTAGGTAAGACATCAGAATTCAACAAAATCAACTTATCACTTTTTGCATACTTGACGCCGATATTGTTTGCACCACCAAAGCCCATATTCTCAGCAAGCGTAATGACCGAAAACGGCTGCGGAAATACTACGCTAAGCTCTTTGGCAAGTCTCCCCACCGCGATAGAAATTTTTGGATCGTCAACAACATAAAGCACCTCATAGTCTTTCAACGATTCAAAACGGGAGAAATTAGAAAGTTGATAACGCATAAAATCATATCGACCGTAAAGTGGGATGATCACTGATGCTTTGGGAGATGCAACTAATCCAAAATCAACTTTTGAAGAACGGCATGTTTTGTCCGCCGGGAAAATATTTTTTATCACTGGCTGAATGATAGATTCGCACAGTTGACGGTGCCTCTTATTGTGAACCTTCCAACCATTCATCACCCGTCTGACATTCACTGTTGGAGGTTCATCAAGCGTATGCACAGTTGGTACTAAAACGCTGGTCTCAGTGTCGTTGATTTTAACACTTAACTTCAATTTTTTAAGGCGCTTAGCTGGGATTGGCCCATTTAACGGCATTCGTACTGTAAAACCTGGTTGTTTAGTAAATTTTATTTCATCTCCAAACGCCTCAGCCACATCCTGACGTGAATAACGCAAAATATCTTTTGACTCAACTCGATATTTATCAGCAGCATCCTCAAAAGATATGCTATTCAGGTTGCCTTTATCAAGAATCCACCCACACATAAATAACGAATCACCATCATAAAGAGTCATTTCAAAAGCAAGTTTGGCACCTGAAGGCGAAATTGAAGAGGCATCTAGTTTGGTAAACTCAGATAATACTTGCTCCTTACCTGAAGAAACAATGTCAAATAACTCTCGCTGTCCCGCTCTGTTTAAAAACTCTAGTTTAAAACCCGCGAGGTCTTTCTCTGTAAAACAATTAAGAGTAAAACCAAGGGCTTTCTTACCGGTCGCCGCAAATACATCATTTCTTTCGAGCGTTTCAGTTGTGAACTTAGCTTCACTGGAATCCAAGCTTTTCACACAGACTTCACAAAAGCTATCGTCAAAGTACCACCCGGTGACGGTAAAGCCGTCTTGAGTCAGTGTTACTAAATCAATAGTATAGGGCAATCGTTTTGGGGAACCTTTCCCCAAGATTTTTTTCGCTATTCTCTTAAGCAATGTCCAATCCTTTATTCTAGTTATTCGCTCATTAAGAAGCCCCGGCCAAAGCGATTATTCTGAAATGGGTAGGCGCATAATTTCGGCCGACGATCCTATCACAGCCTATTTTGAGACTCTACATAAGAACAGTATCAGCCCAAAAGAATTAGCGCTCAAGCGTTTATTTTTCGGTCATATAATCTACTTAGCATAACTCGAAGAAATCGAGGCTCTTTTAACAAAACAAATAAAAAATGGACAATTTAAAAAGGGCACGAAACAGATAATTAGTGCCAGCCATACAATTACCCATTCTTTTTTCTTGCCATTATTTTATTAAACATGAATAAAGCAGGTGAAATCGATAGATAGTCGTGTCACCAAATATTGTCTAAATTTCGCAGAATGTGTTGATAACTTTGTCGTTCCTGTTTAGGGGTATACCTGGCACAGAGTCGTCGCCCATTCCACTTTCTGACAAAAAACCTCCACCCCTTAACTTGCACTAGGGCAAGCTCAATGGCGTTTTCACAGGCTTGGGCATTCAATTCACATCGGGTGACGTTTGCGCTAGTTATACTATATTCTCGGCTGGCAATACAATCAGGAACAATTGCCCAGTCAGCTAGTGCCATAGCTTCTATCCCTGGCAAATAAAAACCTTCTGTTTTATGAGGTAAAGTAACAGCCACCACACTTTTCGCCATAGATTGATAAATTAGATCGCGCTCTGTAGCTTTATCATGGAGCAATACTTTTAATCCAATGCTGGTAGCCCATTCAAACAACTGATGACCTAATGATGGTTGTTTGGTAGCCAAAATATAGAGGTCATATTGTTTTGCTATGTGGAGCTTTGGAATATCATGCCCCATTTTAATGGCAAAACAGGGGCCATTAGCATAGGGTTCGATTGCATCTTTAACTGCTTCGGAGACACATATTCGAATCGCCTTATGCTGCAAAAATTGAAACAAGGGCTGGCTTTTATCAGCATGTCTCACATGTTGAATAAGATTAATTTTTATTTGATTAGGATCATAAAATTTTTGGTACGTTTGCCAGTCGATGCCAGCAAGAAAGACTACATCTGACAAATCTGGTCGATAAGTTTTGCTGTATTCGACCCCTTTTATATCATCAAATAAATATGGGGTGAACTTAGAAGACTTCGACAGATAAAGATTGGCTGAATAACCAACACAATCTGCAGTGTGATTCAGATAATCAAAAACCTTTTGATGACCACCCGTATAAGAGCTGTATTCACGATGAAAAGAGACACGTTTATCTAGCAAATTTAAATTCCCACAACAACCAATAGCTAATGACAATCAAGTTTTTTTTCGTTAGTTTAAACGGCTGAATCACATATGGGTACAAGTAACAGTATTATTTTGGTTAATTTACATATTATTGGTGTACAAAAAGCGGGAACTACAGCCTTATCAAGCTTTTTAAATCAGCACCCCGACATATACCTAGTAGATGGCAAAGAAGCCCATGTGTTTGATCACCTTTTATATCGCCAACAACCAAACAAACAAGAGTTTGCAAGCCAATTATACCAATCGAAACTGTCAAGATATGAAAACCAGTCGATTATATGTGATGCAACACCTATTACTATTTTTAGACCTGAATTTATTAAAGCCTGTTACCAATTTAATCCAAAGGCTAAATTCATTGTGGTCTTACGCGATCCTATTGAGCGTGCTGTTTCACAATATTATATGGAGTCAGCACGTAATAATGAACATAGAAGTATGCTCACAGCATTTTTATTAGAACCCTTTAGGCTAAAAGGGATAAACAGTGCCTCTTCATGGGATATTGACTCAGCTTATCGCACACATTCTTACCTAAGTCGCGGGCGTTATAGTACGCAGCTTAAAAGTCTTTATGCTATCGTGCCTAAAAACCAAGTACTGGTTTTGCAACAAGAAGCGTTAAAAAACCAACATAGGCAAACCATGCACCAGGTTTTTGAATTTTTAGACTTACCTCCACATGATATTCCTAGCAAAAATGTTTTTGTAAGTGAAAAAAAAACGCCTGCCACAAACGAACGACTGGCGAGAATATATGCGCGTTTGTATTATGTTTGGTATAGAGAAAAGCCTAAAAATTGGCAAAAAATCATTGATGTTTAGAACCGCCGTTTTACAGCCCTTTATTTTTAAGACTTTGTTTAATATCTACTTGGGAATAGAGTTTACCGCAGTCTAACTTGGTTAAGCTGGCAGCCGCACTTGCCATGGTTTGTAATACGTTAGTATCAAAGTCACGTTCTTGCAAAGAGAGTACTTCACGCTCGAAAGGTTGAATGCCTAAGGCATTATCCAGCGCCACACCGTTACTGGCGATCACGTCTTCATAACGCACTTTAGGTAATCCACTTTTTAAGAATGACTGCATAAACCACTGGTAAATAATCAATTGCCTAGTCAAACAGTCATTCTCCGACAAAGCGGCTTTTAATTTAGCATCAAAGCGCTCCCCTGCCGGTATGTGACCGCGATTAACAGGTAAGTCGACTGAAAACCAAGACAACAACACATCCACCGGATTACGCACTATACAGACCATAGGATAACGCAAAGCAAGTTCAGACATTAGCGCCGTAAACAGTGCATTTTGTTTAACCACTAATGAATAACGATTCTTTTCACGAGGAGGTAATTGTATTTGCCCTCTTTTGGCCACCACTTGGCGCACACCATCCTTAAATGACTGACCAACAGGATTATCAATGGCCAATCCGCCCTTATCACCATGAGTGAAGGGCAGCCCCTTTTCTATTGCTCGGTCAAAATGAGTAATCTGCTCCACAATGGAATGCACCGCCTCGCTTCTACCAAAACCCTCTGGCATATCGCTGGGATTTATAGGCTCATGTAGGGCCACAACATCAGCCCTCTGATTGAGTAACTTACAACACAAGGTGGTACCAGAACGGGGGATACCGGTGATAAGTCTTGTTGGTTTAACATGCATGTTTTATTCAGATATCTGCACTGTACCCCAAACGTTCAATATGCGGTCTGACAAGTTCGATATGGGGTTTAATATACTCGCGGTATTTTTCCCATCGTTGAGATGAAGTATTGTAAATACCTTGCCTAACCTGTGGACCTGAAGGTGTTGTAATCACCTGAGATTGGGCACGTTTATTAAAGTTCATATACGATTCTTTATCAGCCTTTATATCTAAAAATTTTAAGACGCCTTCAATTTCATCTTCAAAATTAGTTACTAGATTTTCGTATTTCACCTGGTGTTCATCCCACTGCATATAGGTTTTAAAACCTTCGTATATATCAAAGGTGTCTTTATAGCGCTGAAAACATTGGCGCCAATCACTAAAATCAGCTAAATGCGGGCTGACTCCAAAATTTTGCATATAACAACTTAATATACAATCTAAAGGATGGCGTAAGGCGAGAATAATCTTCGCATCAGGAAAGAGCTTCTTAATAAAAGGCATTCGAATTGAATTAACGGGGTTCTTATCTACTAAGACATCAAATTCTTCAAGGCTTTCATAACTGCTATTTTTTATTGCCGACTTAAAATAATAGTCACGCAGTTCATCTAGATAGTCATCTGAAATAGTTTGTAAACACTCCGGATATTTGTGCCCCTCTAAAATCAACTTCATTTTTATATCATCAAGCATCGGACGTTCGGGCAGCGCCAACACTCTATCTTGAGTATCAATGACATTTTCTAATAAGGTTGTACCAGAACGAGGAAAGCCCACTAAGAAATAATTCCTAATAGGTGCTTTGTATGATTTTTTAGAAAAATTAATCGTTCTAAATTCCCCATATTTGCTCAGTTCGTTTGATGCCCCCCCCCGCTCTGCATATTGCTTTGAAGCAATAGCATTCAATGCTTTAAAATAAGAAAAAGCATTATCATACTCTTTGCGTTTGTCGTAAATTTTCCCCATTAATTCGTTGTAACGTTTTTTAGGGGGGTCTTCATTCAACTGTGCGGATTTGAATGAATTTAACAACTCAAAACATTCGTCAATTTTGCCCGCCTTAAATAGAGAGCTGGCTTGGATAACCTTGACCGTATAAATATTTGCTCCACGAGCAATGGCTTTATCTATACTTTTACTAAAATCTAAGGTTGTGTAAGCTTCGGCTCGTGCATAGACCCCTAAGATATCTTTACCGGTTAACTCTTGCATACGCCCTTCAAATTGGCGAAGATAAAAATCGACCTTATCTATATTACTGCGTTGTACGGCCATATCCATCAACATATGCATACATTTAACAGTGCAAGGTTTATAAACCAATAGCTTGGCGCTTAGCTCTTCACACTCATCGTAACGACGCAATTGAAAGTATAAATTAGCAAGGGCCATTCGCCACTGCACACTTTTACTGTTCGGAACCAAAGCGATCGCCAACTGAATGAACTCTGCTGCTTCGTTGTAATCTTTTAGCAACATACATAATGCAAAGATGTCATAATAAATTTTAGCGCGCGTAACATCACTGGGGGCAACCAAAGCGGCCCTAATAAATAACTCTCTGGCTCTGGCATTTAAATTAAGTGTTGCTAGCGAGGCTGCATGCATTTCTAGAGTAGTAAAGGTTTGTTTATTTTTGTTTTTATTTATTTTTTCGACAATGGCAATGCATTGTTTAAATTTACCTTTTTTAAACAACTCGTGAGCTTTGGCTACTTTATCATTCATATTATGTCTAACTTGTTATTAAAGTTGTGGTTGATATACAGGGATGATATTGGTTAGTGGCGGTATAGAAGAACCACTACTTTGAGCGAAAATCTGTACTGCAACAGCTAAGTCTTCTTTGTGCCCACTGGCATATACTCGAGCATTCAGCCGACTAGGCACATTCGCGTCAATTTCTACAAGTTCAGCGATTGACAATGAAATACTAGTATTGGGCGGTATTGTACCTTGACTCAATTCAGATACGATATAACGTTCAATTACAGACTCTTCACTGGTAAACACCATAGTGTAGTCCATAGATTTTTCACTATTATTTACCATTGTAAGGCGCTGGTTGAAATCATTTGTATCAGTTAGGTAAGGTAAATCAAAGTAAGCGGCATCATAGTATATTTGACCGAAAGGGGCGACATCTGCTCCTAAATTAATATCTAGAAAATACTCTGATTTCTGAATGGTTGTTTCGTTACTATCAGCCTCGACACAAAATACTGGATATTGCTGTAGTTCATCTAAGCTAATGGCAATTTCATTTAGTTCGTCAGTATCTTCTAGCTCTAGACTAACACCAGTACAGTCATCATCTTCATTTAGAAAAAAAGTACTCTTTTGGAAATCCCCTTGGAGTAACGCTGTTTTTGCCCCAGTTATCTGATTGGGAATGATACGACTATAGTCAGTTATTAGCTGAGAAGTTGTGACATCTCGTACACCATCAGCAATCAACCTATCTGGATAAAACTTAGCTAAAACAGCCAAGTTTTCAGTTGCATCACCTAACTCAAAACTGGCAGGGGCTCGATAAGTAGGCACAAAACGTAAGAAATTTTGCTTGATATCCGCAGAGTGGCGAAAGGTTTGGGCAAAATATTGTGCAAAGCCATTAGTAAATTGTGCTAATTTTTTTTCCAAAGACACTATTGCACTTGTATTACTCAATGCCGAAGTCACTTTGTCATATAGTTGATAGCTCACATAGACAGCTTGACTATAATCATTTACAAGTAGACTGTCGACTTCAACCGAAATTAACGCATCAGCTGTCAATATGGAAGTAGCACGAATCTCGATGATAGCAAAGTTATCATTTACAGCGCCTCCAGCAACTAACCATGATTCATAGTCACCAGAAACTGGCAAACCTGTACTTGGCAAAGTGAGGTCAAATTCGGCATTTGTGAGGTCAATGCGTATAAACTTACCGCGATTAGTTAAAGAAAACCCAAAGTCAAACTGTAAATACAATTCATTAGCAGCACTTTCGATTCTTAAAAGACCACTATCAGTTAAAGTGCTATCAATGATTGTTTCATTCGCATACACATAGGTGTCATCAGAATTCAAATTAAAGCCATTCGCGCTCTGAGTAAAAATCAAAACCCAAAAGCCAAATAGTGAAATATATTTATTCATAATAATTAAACTTTTAATATTGCAGATACAAAAAGGCCTTCGTTTAAACGAAGGCCTTTGAAACTGAAAGTTAAAAAACTAAGTAATTAGTTTAATACTATAGTATCAGTACCAGAATTACCTAGGTTAACAACCTGTGTAGAGGCTGCAACGTCAGCATCAGTAGCTTCTACTTCAATGATAGCAGAAGTACGAGTCTTACCAGTTAGAGTTACGATATCAACTGCTTTGATAGTAAGCATTTCACCAGCTGGAACGTTACCAGAAACAGATGCACCATCAGTTGCTACAACACCATCTTCAGATACAAATGTAAATGAATAAGCAGCGTCTGTAGTACCGTAGTTAACGATATAGAAACGTTGGTTATAATCACTAAATGTAGTTAAGTAAGGTACTTCAATAGAAGTAGTATCATACTTAATAGTACCTACATCATTAGTAAGACCATCATCATCTAAAGTCACTTCATAAGTATCTTTCTGAATTACATCATTAGCACCGTCAACTGTTAGACAAAGGTAGTAAGGAACTGTAACCAAATCTACACCAGTAAAGGCAGCAGATGCCATATCAGTTGCAACAGTTGCAGCAATTGTACCCGCGCCAGCACAAGTAGCACTAGTTTGAAGTTCAAAAGTACCGTAGCTGAAGTCACCTGCAACAGTAATGTCTTGAGTCGTAGTGATTAAATCACCGGCTGTAACAGCAACCAAAGCTGGTGTATAAGTAGCAGAACCAACGATATTGTTACCGTCAATTTCGCCCAGATCAGCAATCAGTGTAGAGATAGCGTCTAAAGTTGTGTCTGCGTTAGCAGTATCAAACTTTAAGAAACTACTTGCTACCGTAGAAATACGAGTATTTGATGAAGCAAAATCACCAGTAGAACCAGTACCAACTGTTAAGATAGCTTGACTATCAGAAGAAAGCGCATTCAATTCATTTACTGCATCAGCAGCTGTTTCGTACAATGCGTAGCTTAAGCTTAAACCAGCAGTGTCAGAAATTGCATAACCATTGTTAACTAGTGTTAACACAGAGTCAGCAGCTACATCATTACTTGTAGAGGTGATTTCGAAAATAACGTAATCGTCACCGTCAGTGCCACCTTGAGAAACTGTTGCGCTAAAGTTAGCAACACCAGCAGCTGTCATTGAAGCTGAAGCTAAATCGAACTCACCATTGGTTAATTCGATACGTACATACTTAGACGTACCAGCAGAAACTGTAAAACCAGCTTCAATTTCCACATCAGCAGCTACATTAGAAGCGATAGCCAACAAACCATCGCCGTTTAAAGCACCAACAGTTTCGCTTGCGATTGTAAGAGCCGCATCATTGTCAGTAATATTCACTGCAGCATTTGCTGTACTTGATAGACCAGCAACAACAGCTGCGGCCAAGATTTTTTTATTTAACATTTATAAACTCCTGCAAGAGTAGTAACTATAGTTTCTTGTATTTGCATGGCAATTGCCACCAAGTCCTTGGTGACCATTCACCACACGACCCCTAATAAGCTACAACACTAGATTGTAGTAATCAACTTTTTTATATTAGTTTTATCAGTATTAACACTAACTTAGCCTAAAAAAAGCTGATTTAGTTATAATGCGTTAATATTGATGCGGTCAATAGTAGTTTATATAAAGCGGGTAAACAATAATAAAAAAGCAAAATTACTAGGTTATTCACTATTTTAGTTTGTTTTTTGTACTCTCAAGACGATTACATCTGATACATAGGTATTTTTTGGTATACCTATTCAGTAATCTCATTGTGAATTATATTGCGTTAAAATACATGTGGGTTTTGTTCTTTCACCTGGTTCCCCCAGAAATATAACTATCATTTTCCCTAATTTCA
>ENA-OSET01005272-OSET01005272.1-sediment-metagenome-genome-assembly--contig:-NODE-5272-length-11010-cov-6.064850_pt1 | contig 11010 bp, 9 predicted proteins | sample MGYA00237882_ERZ534229 | MGnify/ENA primary metagenome ERZ534229 (study PRJEB26408, sample SAMN06266212) | sediment metagenome | isolation source: Hudson Canyon methane seep mesocosm | place: USA:Hudson...
AGTGCTAAAGATGCAAATAATAACAACAGCTATAAGAACAACTATTTTCTTCATAATTATTAATTTAAGGGTCTGCAAGTTAGTCAAAAAAAATGACTTTGATTTTCAAAACATTATGAAATTAACACATTTAAAAAAAGTCTTTTACTTTTGCCCAATGGGAAGACAAAAAAGAAGAGAGCCTGTTTTAATAGAAAATATTGAGATAATTGATACTGCCAACAAAGGAAAATCGGTAGCCAAACATGAAGGAAGAGCTATTTTTGTACAAGGAGGTGTTCCAGGAGATATTTGCGATATCACAGTTTTTAAAAAACAAAAGAAATTTTGGGAAGCCAGAATTGAGAAAATCCATACTTATTCTGATAGAAGAACGGAGCCTAAATGCGAACATTTTGACACTTGTGGCGGTTGCAAATGGCAAAATATGAAATATGAATCCCAGTTAGCTTTCAAACAAAATGAAGTCCTTAATAATTTAAAAAGGATTGGAGGAATTGAATTACCACAACATTGTGAAATTATAGGAAGTGAACACGAATATTTTTACAGAAATAAAATGGAGTTTACTTTCTCCAACAAAAGATGGCTTACCACAGAAGAAGTGCAGTCGGAAGCAGAAATTGAAGACAAAGATGCTCTGGGATTTCATGTTCCCGGAATGTTTGACAAAGTTATTAATCTTAATAATTGTCATTTACAAAAAGAGCCTTCTAATACAATTCGTTTAGCAGTAAAACAATTTGCTGATGAAAATAGCCTTAGTTATTTTGACCTTAGAAATCAAAAAGGATTATTGAGAAACTTACTTATCCGCACTTCTTCCACAAACGATTTGATGGTGTTGGTTCAGTTTTTTGAAGATGATAAAAAGAATATCAATTTACTGATGGAACACATCAAAATTTCTTTCCCAGAAATTACATCTTTATTATATGTAATCAACCAAAAAGGAAATGACACTATATATGACCAAGAGGTTGTTTGCTATAACGGAAAGGATCATATTATGGAGAAAATGGATGGATTGTATTTTAAGATTGGAGCAAAATCATTTTTCCAAACCAATTCAGATCAAGCCAAAGTATTGTATCAAAAAACAAAAGAATTAGCTAAAATTACAGAAAATGATTTGGTGTACGACCTTTACACAGGTACAGGAACCATTGCACAATATGTTGCTACATCTGCCAAAAAAGTAGTGGGAATTGACTCTGTGGAAGAAGGAATAAAAGCAGCTTACGAAAATGCAGAACGCAACAAGATTGAAAATTGCATCTTCTATACTGGGGATATAAAAGAAATTTTTACAGATGAGTTTATTGCAAAAAATGGTGCGCCTGATATAATTATTACCGACCCGCCAAGGGATGGAATGCACAAACAAGTAGTTGAGCAAATCCTAAAAATAGGAGCCAAAAGAGTAGTTTATATTAGTTGTAATTCTGCCACTCAAGCACGTGATATCTCACTAATGGATGAACTTTACAAAGTAATACACATACAACCGATTGATATGTTCCCTCAGACCCATCATGTAGAAAATATTGTAGTTTTGGAGAAGAAGTAGATTATGATTATGTTTGAACGTTAAAAACAATAGATTAACAATGAGAAATATTTGGGGAAAATTAAAGGAACTTTATGATATGAACCCTACCCTTTTTGGTATTCTCTTGTTTGTTGACTTAGCTATTTTATATTTTATTATACAATATATTCTTTCTTAAATGCTAATCCGTATTCACCCTGACAATCCTGACCCAAGGCAAATAAAAGAAGCAGTAAACTGCCTAAAAAATGGAGGAGTAATTATTTATCCAACAGATACTGTATATGCTATTGGCTGTGATGTATACAACAAAAAAGCAATGGAGAAATTATGCCGCATTAAAGGGATAGATATCAAAAAGCATAAGCTTTCATTTGTCTGTTACGATTTAAGCCATATTGCTGATTTCACTAAACAGCTAGCCACCTCAACCTATAAGTTGATGAGAAAAACGCTACCAGGACCTTACACCTTTATTCTGGAAGCTAATAATTCCATTCCAAAATTATTCAAAAATTCAAAAAAAGAAATTGGTATCCGAATTCCAAATAATAATATCCCCAGAGAAATCGTTAGAGAGTTAGAAAACCCTATAGTTACTACCTCAGTAAAAGATGAAGATAAGGTTATTGAATATAGTACTGACCCAGAACTAATTTACGAGTCTTTCAGTAAACATATTGATATGATGATTGATGGTGGCTATGGTGAAGTAACCCCTTCTACAATTGTAGATTGCACCGATAGTAATCCTATAATAATTCGTAAAGGGAAAGGAGATATTACTCCATTTCTTTAAGCACTTTTATAAGCTGAGGAAGCAACAATTGTTCGCCATCATTTACAATAACAAAATCAGCCATCTCTTCCTTTTTACTTTGCGGCATCTGGTTATCCATCCTACTTTTTATGTCAGCAACTGAGCTTCCGTCTCTGTTTTGCACTCTTTCAATTCTCACCTTTTCTGTTGCGCTTACACAAATAACAGCATCCAAACCCAAGTGCGCATCTGATTCAAATAAAATAGCAGCTTCTTTTATAACTAGTTCATCTGTTTGTTCCGTGCACCAATCTTCAAATTTCTGTTTCACGACAGGATGGACTAAAGCATTTAACTCTGCTAACCTTTCACTATTATTAAATACGATCTTGGCTAGCTCTTCTTTTTGAAGGACTCCATTAGTATATATATTCTCTCCAAAAACTGATTGCACAGCAATCATAAGTTTTGACTCTTCAACCATGCATCTCTTTGCTTCAACATCAGCATTAAAAACAGGAATACCCATCTGTTGAAATACCTTACTTACATAAGTTTTTCCAACTCCAATCCCACCTGTCAATCCTAACTTTTTCATTTTTTTATTTTACTGACTAAATCCTGATAAACCGCTTCATACAGAGGTAAAATATTAAGCAAACCAAATGTATTAGCATGCGCTAAAGCATTATTTTTAAATATATTTAGTGTCTCAACATCATTTAGTAAAGCTATAGCATCTCTTGCCATTTTATTTATATCTCCCACATCAGACAAATAGCCTGTTTTTCCATCAATATTTACTTCAGGTAATCCTCCGCTATTTGTTGAAATAACAGCTGTTTTACTAGCCATAGCTTCCAAGGCAACAAGCCCAAAACTCTCCGTTTCTGAAGGCAAAATAAATACATCAGAAATGGAGAGCACTTTTTCAATCACTTTCAATTTTCCTAAAAATTTTACTTTTTTAGTAATTCCTAATTGTCTGCATAATTGTTCCGCTTTTAAGCGCTCAGGCCCATCCCCAATCATTAATAATTTTGCTGGAATTTCTTTGTGAACTTTATTAAAAATCTTGATAACATCTTCTACTCTTTTTACTTTTCTAAAATTAGAAATATGCGTTAAAATAAACTCTTCCTTTTTTGCAAATCGATTTCGTAATTTCATATCATCTTCCTGTTGATATAAACTCATGTCAATAAAATTAGGGATAGACTTTATCTCATTTTTAATATTAAAATGTTCTAAAGTTTCACTTTTTAAATCCTCAGAAACAGCAGTTACAGTATCTGACATATTTATCGCATATTCAATAACTGGTTTAAATGATTTATCCTTACCCAAAAGTGTGATATCTGTTCCGTGCAAAGTAGTCACAATTGGAATGTCAATACCATGAGTTGCTAAAATTTGCTTAGCATTAACTGCTGCACTAGCATGAGGAATTGCATAATGAACATGCAAGATATTTAACTTTTCATGCAAAGCTACATCTACTAATTTTGAAGTCAAATTAAGCTCATAAGGTGCGTATTCAAAAAGAGGATAATCAGGGACACTTACCTCATGATAATAAATTTTTTCTGAAAAAATATCAAGTCTAAATGGTTGATCGTAAGAAATAAAATGTACCTCATGACCTTTTTCAGCAAGTGCAATTCCAAGTTCGGTCGCCACTACTCCACTACCACCATAAGTTGGGTAACAAACAATACCTATTTTAAGTTTCTTATTCATTTAAACTATCATAAATTACTTGCATAATTTCAGTTCTCACATCCATATTCAATAACTTCTTATTGTTTGGATCAGGATGAATTCTATTGGATAAAAATACATAAACTAAATCAGTTGATGGGTCAGCCCAAGCCAAAGTTCCAGTAAAACCACTATGACCAAAGCTTGATAATGAAACGCATTGGCAAGTTGTACCACCTTCTTCTCCTTCCAGAACTGGTTTATCAAATCCAGCTCCTCTCCTATTATCATTATTAGGAAATTGACATTTAGTAAATTCCTTCACCACTTCTTTTGATAAATATTGTTCACCTGCATACTCACCATTTTGTAAATACATTTGCATCAATTTTGCTAAATCATTAGCATTAGAAAAAAGTCCAGCATGGCCACTAACACCACCCTGCATAGCCGATCCCATATCATGCACATACCCTTTTAAAAGCTGACTTCTAAACTCATAATCAAATTCAGTTGGAACAATTCTATTTGGTTTAATTCTACCCAAAGGTAAATATCCTAAATTTTCCATTCCAAGCCCTTTATAGAATTGTTCCTCAACAATATTATTAAGTTGCTTTTTATATTTCGACTCAATCAACTTCTTAAAAAAGTAGTATCCTAAATCAGAATAGCGATAATCTTTATTTTCTAATAATTCTGATTCTTTTATTTGCTGAACAATTGAATCAGAAAATTGGGCGTGTAGATAAATTCCTTCAGCAACTTTAATAGGATATTCTTCTGATTCAAATTTACTATACAAAGTATCTCTTAAAGTCTTAATACCAGAAACACTGTCCTTTTGTAAAGTTTGTTTGTAAAACGGAATCCAAGGGTATAGTCTGGACTGATGAGATAAAATTTCACGAATAATTAAATCCTTTTTATCAGAGCTATCAAGAGGAATATAAACTCCTAGTTTTTCATCTAAATCAAGACTACCATCATCAACCATTTGCATTAAAACTGGTACAGTTGCTCCAATTTTTGTAATTGATGCTAAATCATAAATATCAGAATTTCTTACGGCTATTTTTTCATCATAAGTATGATAACCGTATGATTTATTAAAGAAAATATCTCCATCTTTTGCGATTAAAACCTGACAACCAGGTGTAGCTTTTTCAGCAATTGCATTTTCAGCAATACTATCAATTTTATAAAGCAAATCTGATCTGAAATTTATTTCTTCAGGAGACACATATTTCATTCTAATAGGTTCAGTTTTTAACCCTGAATTTATTTCATAATGATTAGATGTAACTGGTATTTTACCACTCATTCCAATACCACCAAAAATGGCTTGAGCACTCTGCTCTTGTGCTACTTTACTATTTTGATAACTAAGTAAAAGCGCATCAAAATTATTAATAAACAAAAAAGAATTCAAACTATAAGGATTTGCAAAAACAGAAACCACAACTTTAGATTGCAATGCAATAGATTGCAATAAAATATCCGTTTTCTTATCAATCTTATAGGGCTTCCAGGCATTTGCATTTGACTTATGTACGCTAGCAATCACTAGATTAAATTCAGCTAATTTGTTTAATAAAACAGCCTGTTCAGAAGTAGTTGCTTTCTCAGAAATTGTAAAATGAGTAGTTGGAGCATAATTAGACAGCATAGACTGAAAGTCAGCACCACTTTCACCAATAGAAACAGAAGCAATTCGCAATGTATCTAATCTTTTTAAAGGCAATAAATCATCATAATTCTGCAACAAAGTTAATGATGATTTCACCAACTTTTTATCTAATAGTTCGGTTTCATTTGTAATAATTTCATCAGCAACTTTATCCAAATTTACAGGAGAATAATTATCTAGCCCCATCCATTGTTTTGCTTTTAAAATCTTTAAACATCTTGCATCAATCTCTTTTTGAGTAATTTGATTTTTAGCAATTGCTTTTTTAATTTCTTCAATTGCTTTTGGAACATTCAAGGGATAAAGCAAAACATCATTACCTGCAAGCAAAGCTTTTACATCAACTATTCCTGGTTCATAAAAATCACTTACCCCTTTCATATTTAATCCATCAGTAATTGCTAAGCCAGTAAAGCCCATTTCTGTTTTAAGCAATCCATCCACTACTTTAGGAGAAAGAGATACAGCCAAATTCTTAGTATCATCTAGTACTGGAATATGCAAATGAGCAACCATAATTGAACCAATTCCATTATTAATTAACTTTTTAAAAGGAACTAATTCTACTTCATCTAATCGATACTTCAGGTGATTTACTGTAGGTAATGTTTTATGAGAATCAGCATCTGTATCACCATGTCCAGGAAAATGTTTTGCACAGGCTAAAACCTTATTGTCTTGCATTCCCTTCATGTAAGCTACCCCCATCCGTCCAACTTTCTCAGGATTTTCACCAAAGGAACGGTTATTAATAATTGGGTTTTCAGGGTTTGAATTAACATCAACAACAGGAGCAAAATTAATGTGAGTTCCTATAAGTTTGCATTGACGCGCTACTTCTTCTCCCATTTGGTAAATTAAGTTAGTATCTTCAATAGCACCCAAAGTCATTGGCCAAGGAAAACTCAATGCAGAATCCAATCGCATAGCCACTCCCCATTCTGCATCCATAGCAATCATTAAAGGAGTTTTAGTTATTGACTGATAATAATTAGTCAACTTTGCTTGCCTTACAGGACCACCTTGCAAAAACATCAAACCACCAACTTTATAATGTTCAATCAAATCAGTAATTTGTTGTTTATGTGCATCTCCTTGATTAGAGTAAGCAGTAACTATAAACAACTGTGCAATCCTTTCTTCTTCTGATAAAGTGAGCAAAACGCTATCAGCCCAAGAAGTTGAATCAGTTAAGAAAACAGCTTTACTTTGTGCATTTATATTGGAAATATTACTAATAAAAACTACAAAAAGTAATATTAAAATCTTAATTTTTCTCATAGCCGTAAAATTAGAAATTGTAACTAAAATCAAAAAGAATTAACAAAAGTAAAATCATTACTTATCAACTAAAATATTTAATACTTTTGTAAATATGCAAGCACCAAAACTTCCATCATTTTTTAAAACAGGAAATAGCAAAAGATTTTTGTTTAAACCAAGGTATTATGATGAAAGAAAGGAGCGTATTGAACAACTAAAAAAAGAAGGGAAATCTCCTCTAAAATTCAAAAGACAAAAGCTGAAACATCCAGTACAAAAAGGAAGAGGAAGAATAATTATATTTTTGATTATTATTTTATCTTTGCTTGCATACAAGTTCATCATTAATTAAGCCAGAGTTTACATTGGATATCATTCAATTATTACCAGATCATGTAGCTAATCAAATTGCAGCCGGAGAAGTAATTCAAAGGCCAGCATCAGCAGTAAAAGAAATGCTAGAAAACGCATTGGATGCAGGAGGATCTGAAATAAAATTATTCGTAAAAGATGCAGGAAAAACACTTTTGCAAGTAGTAGATAATGGATGTGGAATGAGCGAAACAGATGTAAGAATGTGTTTTGAACGCCATGCAACATCAAAAATTAAATCAGCAGATGATTTATTTGAAATACAAACTATGGGATTTAGAGGAGAAGCAATGGCGTCAATTGCTGCTATTGCTCATGTTGAAGTCAACACAAAATTAACATCTAATGAACTTGGAACTCATTTAATCATTGAAGGAAGTGAAATAAAAACACATGAGGATTGTGCAACAGCTAATGGAACTTCAATAAAAGTTAAAAACCTTTTTTATAATGTTCCAGCAAGAAGAAATTTCTTAAAATCTGATAAAGTTGAGATGCGACATATAACTGAGGAATTTACAAGATTATCTCTAGCAAATCCGAATGTAAAAATGCAAATGTTTCATAATAATAACGAGATTTTTCATCTTCCAATAAGTAATTTCAGACAAAGGATAGTTAATATTATTGGTGGTAAAAAAAATGAAAATTTAGTTCCAGTTGAAGAAGAAACTACTGTTGTTAAAATTGATGGATTTGTAGGAAAACCAGAGGCTGCAAAAAGAACAAGAGGTGAACAATATTTTTTCGTAAATGGTCGATTCATAAAAAGTAACTATTTAAATCATGCTGTTAGTAAGGCATTTGAAGAATTGATTCCTCATAATTACTTTCCATCTTATTTTATTAATTTAGATATTGATCCAAAATTAATTGACATCAATATTCACCCTACAAAAACGGAAATAAAGTTTGAAGATGAACAAGCAATTTATGCAATTATTAGAGCTTGTGTAAAACGATCGTTAGGCGCTTACAACATTGCGCCAACTCTTGATTTTTCTCAAGAACTTTCATTTGACTTAGGATATAAACAAGACAAACAAACAACAATAAAAGAACCAACAATTAAGGTTGATTCATCTTACAACCCTTTCGAAAATAAAAGCGAAAATCAACCAAAACAAAAAGAGGTAAAAGCAGAAGAAAAATGGGAAACTCCTGCTTTTGAAGAAGATTTTGTTCCAGAAGTCGAAAATACTGATTTGCAACAGATAGGAAACCATTTTATAGCTGTACCAAATGAAAATGGGTTGCTTTTAATACACCAAAGAAGAGCACACAAAAGAATCCTATTCGAATATTTCACAAAGGTTTTAAATAGCAACAAAGGACAATCACAACAATTATTATTTCCCAAAGAAATTGAATTGAATAAGTCAGAAATTGGAATAATTAACGATATGACTGATGAACTGAAGAAAGTTGGATTTAATTTTGAGGTAAAAGCAAACCACATTTCAATAAACGGAATTCCTCCAGAATGCCAAGAGGAAAACTTGCAATTTGTAATTGAAAATTTAATTGAACAACATAAAAATTCAGAAGATTTACTAACTGAACAACAAAATACTTTAGCAGTTTCACTTGCTACTTCCCTTGCTATCAATGAAGTAAAAAAGTTAAGCTCTGAAGAAATGATTGGATTGAAAAATGAATTGCTAAAATGCGAAACACCAAGCGTGTGCCCAAGTGGAAAACGAACAATGATCAATTTAAAAACTGCTGATTTAGAAAAATACTTTTAACATGTACAGACCAACATCATTTAGAGAATTACCAGAGATAATTAAGAACCTATTAATTATAAATGGACTATTATTCCTTGCAACTATTTCTTTAGAAAGTTATGGTATTGACCTTACACAGCTTTTAGGTTTACATCAGTTTCAGTCAGAAGATTTTATGCCTCATCAATTGATTACGCATTTCTTTATGCACGGAAATTTTACTCATTTATTCTTCAATATGTTTGCCCTTTGGATGTTCGGTAAAATTCTGGAAAATGTATGGGGAGCTAAACGATTTCTTATTTATTACATGATAACAGCTTTAGGAGCTGCCGCACTTCACTTAGGAGTTAGTCAGTATGAAATAATGAGTTTACAATCGCAAATCAACCCTTCAGATTTAAATATTTTACTAGAAAACGGTAGAAGTGTTTTGGAAGGTAATCAAAACTACACTAATGCTTTAATGGGAAAATTAAATCTATTAATTAACACCCCAACTGTTGGTGCATCAGGAGCTGTTTTTGGTATTTTATTAGCATTTGGAATGTTGTTCCCTAACACACTCTTATACATCTACTTTGCTATTCCTATAAAAGCAAAATATTTTGTAATGATTTATGGAGCATTAGAACTATATTTAGGTTTAAGCAATAACCCAGCTGACAATGTTGCTCATTTTGCACACTTAGGAGGAATGTTATTTGGATTTTTACTCCTTAAATATTGGCAAAAGAATCACAAACAATTTTATTAATGGATAATATTTTAAATAATTTAAAACACGAATTTAAGAAAGGTACTATCTTAAATAAACTGATCTATATTAATGTAGGGATGTTTTTATTATTCAGCATATTAGGAGTTTTATCTTTTATGTTTCAATTTGATATTTCCCCATTATTAAACAAACTTTACTTACCAGCAGAAAATAGCAGACTTATCAGTCAGCCATGGACTTTCATTACTTATATGTTTTTACATAGTGGGTTTATGCACCTTTTATTCAACATGTTGTGGCTACATTTTGGAGGGAAAATATTTTTACAATACTTACATCCAAAACAACTTTTAAGCACTTATATTCTAGGGGGAATTAGTGGTGGATTACTTTTCATAATCGCATACAATTACATACCCTCTTTACAAGGATATATTTATGGAGCACAAGCTTTGGGAGCATCAGCTTCAGTGCTAGCAATTATTGTTGCAATTGCAACTTACACGCCCAATTATAGCGTTCAACTTCCTTTTATAGGTTTTGTAAAATTAAAACACATTGCAATATTCACTGTTGCTCTGGATATCATCAGCATTCCTAAAGGAAATACTGGAGGGCATATAGCGCATATTGGAGGAGCTATTTTCGGATATATCTACATTAAACAGTTGCAAAAAGGAAATGATTTTAGCATAGGTTTTTCTAACTTCCTTGAAAGGCTAGTCAACACTTTTAAAAACAAAAGCAAACTAAAAACGGTACATAAAAGAGCTAAAACTGATTATGAGTTTAATAAAGAGAAATCTGCTCAACAAAAAGAGATTGACAAGATTTTAGAGAAAATCTCAAAATCAGGATATGAGAGCTTAAGTAAAGAAGAAAAAGCAACACTATTTAGTGCGAGTAAAAAATAGATGAAAGGGTTATCATTAATTAACAAGTTTCTTTATTTGATAAACTCCATGAGTTTATTTACACTACTACTCTCCTATTTATCTCCATTTATAAGCCCAACTATATTTTGGCCTATCTCATTTATTGGCTTATTATTTCCAATTCTATTTTTACTGAATTTAGCATTTTTCATTTATTGGCTAATCGGTTTTAAAAAACCTATGTGGGCAAATCTTATTATCCTTTTAATTGGAATTGGAAATATTAGTAACTATTTTGGAACTTCTCCAAACAGCAACTCATCAGAAGAAAATACTAAGATTTTGT
>ENA-OSET01005273-OSET01005273.1-sediment-metagenome-genome-assembly--contig:-NODE-5273-length-11010-cov-3.439587_pt1 | contig 11010 bp, 8 predicted proteins | sample MGYA00237882_ERZ534229 | MGnify/ENA primary metagenome ERZ534229 (study PRJEB26408, sample SAMN06266212) | sediment metagenome | isolation source: Hudson Canyon methane seep mesocosm | place: USA:Hudson...
TTGAATTTGCTGAACCACTTCGATTAACTTTTGTTGCATATCAATCATTGCGGCATAAACGCCAATGCGTTTTTTCTTTTCAACGGCACTTAAGTCCATCGTTAAGTCGCCCTTGGCGATATTCTCAGCGAGTCCCCTAACTTCCGAAGGGTCGGCCCCTAATTGCTTCATAACACTTCGAACAAAAAGAGCGGCTATTAAAATAATAAACATGATCGCAATAACCATCGCAATCAAGATTGCTACTTCAAGTTCATTAACGGTTTTAAAAGCCTCATCCTCATCAATCTCTGCAAGAATAACCCAATTAAGCCCTTTAATTTTCAACGGAGCATAAGCCGAAAGAACATTTACCCCACGATAATCTGGGGTAATTTCTGCACCTTCGCCTCCAGAAATAGCCGCATTCGCTGTAACGCTCTCAATTTTCTGAGAAATGATAGTGTTTTCTTCAGAGAAACGTGACTGAGAACGCATCAGGTTATCAGAGCCGACTAAGTAAACCTCTCCTGACTCCCCAAGCCCTTCTTTCACCAACAATCGACGATTTATTTCATCAACAGGCATTTGAAAGACCAGAATGCCCAACATTTCCTCAGTATCAAAGATGGGCGATGCTATAAACGAAGCCGCAGCATTATATGAAGGGATATACTTTGCAAAATCATTAACAAAGGTCTCATCTTTGGTACTGGCACCAGCTGCTTTTCTGACCACTTCAGCTAGACCTGAATCTTTATGCGCCCCTTTATAAAGGTTTGTTCCGTAGTCGATCTCCTTGAAAACAGAATAAACAACGTCACCGGTTTGATGGTCGACCAGAAAGATATCGTAATACCCAAACTTCTCAAGATAACTACGCATCACAGGATGAAACCAAAAGTGCGTCTGAGCATATCGAGAGCCATTATTTATTTTATCGAGCTTGGACTTACTTCCCATCGGGTGCTGGTTATTCGAAATATAAAGATACTGAGCAATAATCCCCGAACTGGTAGCGGGCATTAGCTGCTCTGTTGAGATAGTTCCTCCTGTTTTTTCAGTAAATTTATTGCCAAATTCACTCGAGTAGAATCGTTCAAGGTCTCTTTTGTGCTCATCCAGCTTCTTGGTGTTTTGGGGTAGATCTTCACCTAAGCCATGAAAACCCTCAACCGTTTCACTCATCATTTCAATGGTCATCTGATCTTCAGAAAGCGTGACGATCTGGTTCTCTATTTGTTGAAAATAATTTTCAATCTCTTCTCTTTTTACGGCTTTTAATGAATTTAGCTGGTCGAAACCTTTTTCATGTAGCGCATTCTCAGCGCCATAAAGCGCATAAAGCCCTGTTCCAACGAGTGGCACCAAACCTGCTATCAGCATGGATATCACTAGCATCCATTTCATTTCGATATTTTTTAGCATCGCGCTTTCTCCACTAGATCAAGTGAAAACGACTAACCATCAATCATTAAGTTTCTAACTGTTTATTATTATATAGCCTACCCGCCTTACACCGTCAAATTCATTGCCTTAATCACTTTCATCATTTTAGACTATAAATATTAATTATTAGACTTAAATGAAATATCAATTTACCCCTTTTAAATCAAGTAGCTTTAAGTCTTCTTAAATATTCTACAGAAAGGTACAAATTGGTTTTTACACAAAGGTGATGGACAATGTTTGAGGGAAGGCAGGTTTACTTAAACGCTAAAAACTTCCTACTTATGACCGACGATCATTTCAGGTATTTTATTCAATGCAATGATGTGATCCGCTGCTCCGAGTTTTACCGCTTCTTGCGGCATGCCATAAACAACACACGTTGCTTCATTCTGAGCAATCGTTTTAGCCCCAGAGTCATGCATCTCTTTCAAACCTTTTGCACCATCATCCCCCATTCCAGTCATGATGATTCCAAGCGCATTTTTACCTGCATATTTAGAGACAGACCGAAATAGCACATCAACTGAAGGTTTATGCCGGCTTACTTGTGGTCCATCCTTTACTTGAACTGATGCACCAAATTGCGTGGTGTGTAACATCATATGCCTCCCCCCCGGTGCAATCAGAACTCTTCCTGGTAACAAAGCATCATTATCTTCGGCCTCTTTTACTTCTACTCGACATAAGCTGTTTAAACGTTCAGCGAAAGTGCGTGTGAAATTTTCAGGCATATGCTGCACTATCAAAATAGGTAAAGTATTTGCAGGGAGCGCGGTTAAGACAGCCTCAAGTGCTTGAGTCCCTCCTGTAGAAGCACCCATTGCAATCAACGCACCTGTTTTACGAACATTTCTGCTCACTCCTCGGCTTAACATCGCATCAGCCGTTAATTTTACTGCTACTTTAGGGATAGGGGCTATCGGCTTGGGTTTAACGCTAGCCATATTTGCTTTTGCTGCTGTACGAATAGCAGCCACTAATTCAGAAGAAGCTTCAGGCAGCGATGCCTTTAGGTTCACCTTTGGTTTAGCGATCACATCAATCGCGCCGACACTCAAAGCCTGAATCGATGTTTTCGTGCCCTCAGATGTTAAGGTAGAACACATAATAACCGGAGTTGGGCGCTCCGCCATGATTTTTTTAAGAAAAGTAATCCCATCCATGCGTGGCATTTCAACATCTAAAATAATCACATCAGGCCAGCTCTTTTCCATTCTGGCTTGCGCAAATATCGGATCTTGAGCTGTACCAATGACCTCTATTCCGGAGACATCTGCAAGCAACTCAGTAAGAACCTTTCTAACGACAGCTGAGTCATCAACAATAAATACTCTAATGCCCATTGATTATCCTTTAACATTTTATTAAATGAGTTATAGCGTTGTAAGAAAGCAACTTATCATCACTCCGTATTTCACCAGAAATAGTCTTTAGAACAAGTTTCACCTTATTCAACTTTGAGTATTTTTTTGATAAACCGTTGGTATCACACTCTTTAAATCTTCATTTATCCCCTTTAAAGATTCAGAATGTCCTATAAAAAAATACCCTCCAGGCTTTAGTTTCTCAACAAGCTGTTTAACAACTTTCGCCTTCGTTTCCTGGTCAAAGTAAATCAAAACATTGCGTAAAAAAATAACATCAAAGTACCCAACATCCCCCAAGGGCTTTTTTAAATTGATAGGAGAAAACGTAAGCCTTTGCCTTAACGTTTTATCAATTAAAAGGGTACCTTCATGCTCCCCTGTACCTTTAAGACAATACTTACGAAGGTATTCCAGTGGTATCCCATCAATCCGATCTTGAAGGTAATGACCTTGTTGAGCTTTTTTTAAAACACGACTACTAATATCAGAACCAAAAATTTCCCATGGGTGCGACTGAAGAACATCATCTAGCATCATGGCAATACTATAAGCTTCTTCTCCAGAAGAAGAAGCTGCGCTCCACAATCTAAACGTCTTCCCCCCACCCCAGTTCAACAAGATTTGTTTTTTTAAAAACTCAAAGTGTTTAGGCTCCCTGAAAAAATAGGTTTCATTCGTGGTTAAGAGGTCAATAGCAACCTGTCGCTCGCCTCCTGGAGGTGACATAACCATCAGGTCGTAATACTCTTTAAAAGAGCTCAATGAATGGTGACGTAACCTTTTACTTAACCGAGAAGTAACCAAAGCTTTCTTTTCTTCACTCAGATTAATACCTGCATAATCATAAATAAATGTTTTAAATAACTTAAACTCGCTATCTGTGATCTTGAATTGAAGCATTGATAAAAGATTCCTTTATTGCCATTCATAAACGGATTTATAATGCTTAGAAATAAGCAAGCTTAGGTTGTTTAAGGCACCAACCGTTCAATTACCTCAAGTAATTTTTCTGGTTGAAAAGGTTTAGTCATCCACGCTTTAGCACCGCGAGCTTTTCCCTTATCTTTTTCTGAGCGCCCGGCTTCGGTTGTTAACATGCAAATAGGGGTGTACCTATAATCAGGTAGTTTTTTAATCTCTTCAACCAGTGTAAAGCCATCCATATTTGGCATATTGACATCACTTAAAATAAGATGAATTTTTTGGCCCGTTAGCTTGTTAAGCGCATCTTTTCCGTCGCAAGCTTCCAGCACTTCATAGCCAGAATCTCTTAATGTGTTGCCTACCACAGCCCGTACCGATGATGAATCATCTACAATCATTATTATCTTTGTCATTTTTACCCCTTAATTATATCTACATTATCTTCTTAGGCTTGCTTATCAACCAACCTGACAATTTATTGGCCATTTGTATTTTCTGACAAAGTAAGAAAAGGAATCACCTTCTGCAAAGTAATTTAAGACATAATATTTTCCAAATTAAAAACATAGTTCAAATATACGCCTATATCACTTGCCGTGAATGCGGATGTTTCTATATATTTATATAGTTCACCACTCATGCCCCGTCAATTATCCGAACTCACTCACTTTCACCAAATTTAATCGAAAATTAAGTACATCATGCTACATAAGAAAAAACATTTATAAAAAGGAGTGTCTAAAGAGACGAATTGAGTTTTGGAAAGGAAATAAATAATAGAATCTAGCTTAGATTTTATTATTTTAATGGCCGAAAGGCTTGTGACTTAAAATAAGGTAGGCAGCGACTTTACAAGATAATTTATTTACATCGCATGGTGTGTAGCAGATTTAAAATCATACCCTGCGCAAGGTATTTTCATCTTTATGTTCAAATTGCTTTGTTCCGTAAATATCAACCAATATCGTTTGTTGATAGTTTAGCGTATCCCCCTCTACTTTTAGCTCTTGATTAAAAGCTGTGGTACTGGCCTTTTTACTCATGAATTCAGATTCGATAATCCCCCAGCTAGCATCCCCTTTATTCGCCGCAACGGAAAAAATTGTTTGCTGATTAGACTTCGTTATCGTACCGCCGGCTAATACCGCGACACGACGCGCAATCGTAAAGCTATTACAGACCACTTCGTCTTTAGCATCCCAGGTCCAATAACCTACTTGGTGGTGCAATACCTTATCATTAGTCTTCCGTCGTACGAGCTGTTCATATTGAAGCGTTGTAAGTGTTTGCTCTTCTGCATTATCAACCTCAGGAACGGCTTTAAACTCTAGCGTTTCATAATAGGCGTTTTCTTCAGTACCACTGGGTTCTGGGGCAATATCTTCACCGCTCTCGCCTTGCCATTTTCCCAGAAGAACTGCTAATGGCCCAAGCTCAGAGTTATTATCAGACATTAGTCGTTCCTTATATTATTTAATTTAAACCGACACACTGATTTGATATTAGCCAGTGTGTCGTTTGGTGAGAGGCGAAACAAGCTCTCTTATAAATAATTTAACATGGTATCCACGCCACTAACAGTAAAAGGATCTTCTGGGCAATTGTCCATCATACCGGGTTCAGCAAACTGCGCTTTGATTTCGCCATCGACCACATGCATTGAATAACGCCATGAGCGGTCACCAAAACCAAGGTTTTCTTTCTTCACTAACATACCCATTAAACGAGTAAAATCACCATTACCATCCGGAAGCATTTTAATGTTGTTTACGCCTAAGTGCTTAGACCATTGAAACATGGTGAATGCATCATTAACACTTAAGCAATATACCTCATCAACACCTTTTTCTTTTAACGCCTCATAGTTTTTTTCGTAGCCCGGTAAATGTGTACTTGAACAAGTTGGTGTAAATGCGCCGGGTAAAGCTACAATAATAATATTCTTACCTGAAAAGATATCAGCAGTCGTTTTATCTTCCCACCTAAAAGGATTTTCACCCTCTACAGACTCATCTCTTACACGGGTTTTGAAAACGACATTAGGAACAGTTTTAGGATTCATTTTTAAGCCTCATTTTTGCCTAATTTATTAACACCAAGGGAATTTGGTATTACTTAAAGCGTTGATTTAAAGTAAGGCCAGTTTAACCAAATTACGCAAATAGTATAATTCAATTAATTAAATAACAATGATAGCTTATAGCTATAACTAATTTCGTCCATAAATACGAGCCCGAGAATACCGGAAGAATTCATCGGTCTCTTCACGTGCAATTGTTGGCGCCTCGTGTTGAAAATGCTTTTCTCTCAATTCTGTTAGCGCAGAATCTAACTCTTCGCCAGAAAGCTCTTCAAGTAAACTTTGACGCGCCTCCATATAACTATACCCATTCAACCAACGCTTATCTTTTACCTGATCCTGCTTTGCTAAATATTCAATTTGGTCTTCACCAAAACCGATAGTCCGTCTTATCGTATCGATCTCTTCTTGTCGTTGCTCACTACTCATTACAGCAAGTTCTTTTTGAACGGAGTCAAAACCAAAGAGTGTCTGTGCTAAAACTCCCTTACTATCAAACACAGCATTTTCGATCGTTTCTGAATACTGCTCATCATAGGAGCTCTGCAAGATATAAATACGTTCGTACATCGTGGTATCATGAGCTTGGTCTAACATAGCAACCGTTTTCTGTAGCACCTCTCTTCGTTCTTCTTGTGCGGTAATTTCTGAAGACCAAATTTTATTTGCATCGTCACCAAATAATTCTCGGCGTTTTTTCCATAACTCTCCATTGTATTCAAGGGGTGGCATATCATTTAAGGTCAAGACATTTTCTAATAACCAATCCTCATAGATCACCATATTATCCACTGCTTTAAAGATATCACCGGCAAACTCAGGGAAAGCGCCTCTGATAACTGCTTCGAATAACGTCCTCCCTTTAACCGGGTAAGATCTCACCAAGTCATCTAGAAATTCTTTGAGAGATACCTGTACTGATATGTTTTCAATCGTACTGGAGTACTGTGCTCGAATCTTGTCAATAAATTCTAGGGTAAGCATTTTGAACTCAGCTTCTGCTTGAGCGACAGGGATGTTTACAGGGAATGAATCCGCGACAGACATTTCATTCTCACCTTGGGCTTGGTTTGATTCAGAAGGAGGTAATGAAACAGATTTATTCGAGTTTTTATCTGTGGTGTCAGAAATTGTAGAATCAAAGTAAGATAAAGCTGCATAGCCGATTAGTATTCCACCACCTGCAAGAACAAGGTTACGTTTGATAGACTGCATCATTTATTCGGCTCTCTAGTTGTTATAATTATTTGGATGTAAGCTGTTAGTTCTTTAAAAATAGGTTCTAAATCTTTCACTCTTTTAGCTTGGACATCCTTGTCCAATAAAATCCTTTTAAGTCTATTCCCTTAAACCAACTCCCTTAAAGCAAATTTCTTCAACCATATGTCTTAACCAATAGGCTTATAGCAAAGGCTCTAGTACAGGCCAGATTAAACCTGCTAATGTTAAAGAACCGTTTGGCGTTGGATGTATGTTATCACTCTCAACATCTGCTGCAGGTACATGCCCACGAGGGTCAACAAAAGTACAGTTTGCAGTCGTAGCGGTATCACAGGCATAACCTAAATATGCATCCCCATAGTTGACTGCCGCGTTTAAGTTTGTGTTACCGCGCGGTAACTCGTAATAACCTAAGAAAACAACATTTTCTACGCCATCAGCATCCATTTGGTTCAATAGATTAACATCCGTGACGTAAATATCTTCGATCAACGCTTTACACTTTGAAGATAGGTACGGACGATACCATTTAGTTTTACATCTGTTTGGATCAAACAACATTGCTGGAATAAGTATATCGTTACCGCCACCATCCATCACGATAGTGTTAATGTTCGCATCAGTCGCTTTGGCAGTAGCGTATTGAGAGTCAACAGCTGGCGCTAAAATACCACCCGATAGCTCTGCACCGCTCTGAGTATAATTACGGAAAGTTTCACCTGCCCAAGACTCAAGGTTGGCCTGAATTTGACCGTTTAAGTCAAAAATAGAGTCCCCCAAGGTAACGACATCATTCCGGTCTGCATTCTCAACGTATGCATTTCCTGAACACCCTACAACACTTGCAGCTACTACAGCGACACTCGCCATTTTGGCTAAATTTGAGATTATTGTTTTCATTTTTTTCTCCAGCATATTAATTTTATTGTTTGGAGATTTTAGGTTAATACAGTTACGAAAAATTTAGGTAGGCGAAATGCGCACTATCCCATCCAACTAGTACGCTTCTGAACAGGGAGTAGTCATCTACATTTAAGAGAGCACAATAGCGTGAACTTGGTCACACTTTCAATAAAGCTAAAAGAATACCCCATAAAAAAGGAGGGCAAATCCCCCCTTTTTTTAACTCAGATGTTAACTCTAAGTTTTACAGCAAAGGCTCAAGTACGGGCCAGATCAAGTTAGCTAGTGTAACCGAGCCAGTTGGTGTTGGGTGAATATCATCACTCTCAACATCTTCTGCTGGAACATGCCCACGAGGATCAACAAACGCACAGTTTGTAGTCGTTACGTCACACGCATAACCTAACCATGTATCACCATAGTTAACGGCTTGATTAAGGTTAGTATTACCACGAGGTAACTCGTAATACCCTAAATATACGATATTTTCTACGCCATCAGCATCCATTTGATTCATTAGATTTACAGACGTGACGTAAATGTCTTCAATCAAGCCTTTGCAACGTGAAGATAGATTAGGACGATACCATTTAGTCTTACATCTATTTGGATCAAACAACATAGCGGGAATAAGTATGTCATTACCGCCACCATCCATCACGACAGTTGTGATATCTGGGTTGGCTGCATTCGCTGAAGCTACTTGTTCCTCAACCGATGGAGCCAAAGACCCACCTGAAAGCATTGCCCCACTCGTAGTGTAATCGCGGAAAGTCTGACCCGCTTTAGCTTCTAGCTCAGTTTGAATAACGCCGTTAAGGTCAAAGATAGAGTCTCCAAATGTGGCTACGTCATTACGATCAGCAACATCGGTATAGTCCGCTTCGATTGTACAACCAACAAAGTTAGCAGCTAGTGCTGTAACAGTGGCTAATTTGGCTAGTTTGGCTAGTTTTGATATTATTTTTCTCATGAATTGCTCCAGTAATTATATTTATTCGGAGACTAAACTATAAATTAACTAACGTTTTTTTAGACAGGCGAAAAATGCACAAGCCAAGGAACTTGTTCGCTTTCAGACAGACATGCCGAAATAATACTCACAAAACACTGAAAACGAGTACCAGCTCACACGCACTTTATATAAACAAGATATGAAAAGTTCACTATATTAAAGATGGGCAATACAAAAGAAAGCCTAAGGAGAAAGACTAAAGGAGGAACTATAATATACAGCTAACGGCGACTATTCTTGTTTCATACTCGAATGATATAGGCAACAGTTATTTTTACCACCTCGTTTAGCCTCATACATCGCTGCATCCGCATGGGCAATCACATCATCGATGCATTTATCCCCTTCCTGCATCGTCGCAACCCCCACACTAGCAGAACAGCGGACACCATGAGCATCGTCTTCAAGTCTTATCTGAGTGAACGCCAGACGATGCCGCTCCACAATGACACTTAATTCATCATCCTTGAAGCTTCTCAAAATAATGCCAAACTCATCACCACCAAGACGCGCTACAACATCGGTTGCTCGTGAATTAGCTTCGAGCGAGCGAGCAACAGCTTTGATTAACTCATCGCCGATATAGTGGCCACAATTATCATTGACCAACTTGAAGTCATCTAGATCAATAAACACCACAGCGAAATTTCGGCTAAATCGATCAGACTCAGCTAAGCACTTATGTAACTCCTCTTCAAACCTTCTTCGATTTAGCAAGCCAGACAAGGTATCGTGATTCGCTAACCAGGCTAACTCTTGCTCCGCCTTAACGCGTGCTGAGATATCAACCGCAACAGATAACACCTGCCTCGAATCTTGGTCATGATTGTAAAGAACAGCGTGCCGCCATGCTAAATGAAGTTTATCGCCATCTCTGGTTTTCAACACAGCTTCATGCTGATACTCGCTCATATCCCCATCGATAACATTCGCTATTCGTTTAGCAATCCGATCGGACTCTGATGACTCATCAAGTAAAGCGCTAAATTTTTTTCCGCGCATTTCCATCGCTGAAAACCCACTTATTCTAACGGCAAACTTATTACAAAGCTTAATTGTTCCAGTTTCATCTTGAATAATAATAATTGCATGCACGGTATCTAATAACTGGTTTACAAAATCCCGTTCCTTCTCTAACTCTTCGCCTCTTAGTGTTAACTGAGCTGCACGTTTATCCAATTGACTTTGCAGGCTTTCTAGCTCTGTACTCAACTTAAACGCTGTCACATTTAATAAGTCAGTTTCATCAGTAAACATATTGGGTTTGCTGAGGTCTTTAAAAGATTTTTTCGCATCAGCAAAGCGATGTTCAGCGAGTAAAGGTAAGATATTTGCAGTATTTTTAAGTCGGGTCATCGGTTTCCAAAGCAGCAATAACAACAGTAATTCTGCAATAACCAATGAAATGATACTGATTTTTATACTTTGATTATTTGAGCGTTGCATGCTCACAACATCTTGCGATACATTGGAAATAACCACGACTTGATTATCTTTAAGCGGCAACGCACGCAATTCAAAGACTTCATTATTTATATCAACCAAATGAACACCATCAGTCAACTCTTTTAATGAATACAACGTAGAGGCACTATTGATTATGGCTTTGCTATTTTGCGGATTCGTTAAGGCTATTAAATTTTTATCCCAAGACGGTATGAACTCATGAAATTCATTCAAACTTTTTTGGGTAGTTAATAAACCGGTATCGATATTCGATATATGCTGAAAACGCAACATGACATTCGATAGAGGCTCAGACATCAATAAGGCACCGATCACACGGCCTTCAAAGATAATGGGGGTTCCCGCCTGTACAAAACACTTTAAATCACAGGTAACAGACCATTGTGGACTTTCAGATGAGAGAACAGTATCTAACAATTTCCGCTCACCAGCACTGCCTACAACAGCCATCAGACCACCATTAACACTAAATACTGATACATCTTCAATGCCAGCATCAACTTGTAAGGTCCAACTGAGTTCGTCAATTTTTTCTTGAAGTAAATCTTGGTCCTGATTCACTAGACCTGTTAACAAGTAATCGTTTGTGGTCGCGGCATTCG
>ENA-OSET01005274-OSET01005274.1-sediment-metagenome-genome-assembly--contig:-NODE-5274-length-11008-cov-2.286433_pt1 | contig 11008 bp, 10 predicted proteins | sample MGYA00237882_ERZ534229 | MGnify/ENA primary metagenome ERZ534229 (study PRJEB26408, sample SAMN06266212) | sediment metagenome | isolation source: Hudson Canyon methane seep mesocosm | place...
TTATGTTTAGGAATTGCCATGGCTTCAGGTGCGACAAGAAAAACAACAACCTGAGCATCATTGCCAGTATTGACTAAAGACTCGCGCTTACCTGCCGATATTTCGATCAATTAGAGTAATATATCGACGTTTTTATAAGCCTATGCATATACCCTTTAGACGAACAACCTTATATACGACGAGTAAGACGAGTGCGACTCGTGTCGAACCTTTAGATGAAGCCAAGACGATGCGCCGAGCAAAAATAAATGAACGGCGACGCTTACCAGAGCGAAGGCATCAACAATCATCATTAAATTTCGAAGACCGGCGTAAACGTTGGGATCGCCGTGCGACAACTAGACGTCCTTTGGCGCACAAGCAAGAGGATGGCTTAGAAAAAAACAAAGGACAGCTCGTAGATACGAAGATCTAGGGAGCCTCTGAATAACGCTATATTATCTCTGCAAGACCTGAAGTGTGCAGGTGCAAGGCGTGCTTTGCAATAAATGGCCAGAGTCCTTTGTAATAAGTACAACGCAGCAGATGTGCGCGTCAGGCCTTGCCCTTTGGGGCTTATAGGCTGAACCACACTCTTCGTTGCTCATTTTCAACAGGCCCCAGCATGTTTTCAAATTCGTGCCTTGATTGTGATTCAGCCTATAAGCCAGAGACATCATAGCGTTATTCAGAGGCTCCCTAGGAAACATTCTCACGACGCTCTTGATTTTTACCTCATAGAGCGCTTAAGATCGCTATGATTAATCCACTCTTTCAAGAAATACAATTTCACTGGCATGCATAATATAAAGGTCATCAATTGGGCCGAACGACGAATTAAAAGGCGACATAAAGCCCCTGATTTAAGGCTATCAATTCGCGCTGCGGGTTTTAAACGCTGGCTTCGCCCATCGATTAGTGCTTTTTGCCTGGATTTTAATCGCTATGGCATGGCGATTAATGCGGAACATGCATTCAAGGCAAAAGATAAAATCATCGTAAGCTTTAAAGGCAAGTATATCTCTCAGTCAAATGTATCGGGGGTTATCACGGAATGCATCGAGCAAGATGGCCAGTTTCGAATGAGCATTGTTTTCTGTTATGCCGTCAATTCGAAGGACTACAATCGTAAAATTGATAATGCCTTATCCAGAATCGAAAGCTTGTACAATCAAAATCAGAATCAAAACCACAGCCAAAACAAGCAGGTTTCCTAAGACATTTCCACACTTAGAACAACTCTAAGTCGCCAGTTTCTTCTTCAAGAACTTGCTCGGTTTTATCCAAGTATGTCGAATCCAGCAAATGGATCATTTCGCCATCTTCCAGCAAAGCCACCATCGGAAACAACAAATTTATATTTGCGTTTGAATTGTTTAAACTCGAACTATGCGTAATAAGCTGGTCTTCAGAGACTTTTTTCATGCCAATAATTTCGTCGACCACGACACCAAACACCGTAGACATATTAGTTTGAAAACTGATAACCGTTAACATTTCCCCACCAGAATGATCTTCCATTCCGACACGTCGTCGCAAGTCAATCAATTGCATGACCTGTCCATCAATATGAGCAACACCTCGGAAAATACGCGTTTGATAATAAAGTTTAACGAGCTTAATTTTTTCTGAATATACATTTTTGACGTCTCGACAATAGATACCAAAAACCATGGCACCTATGCGCGCAACTAGGTATTCATCTGTAATCATTTTTTTCACATTTTTTATATTGGATTTAAACACTGACTTAGCCTCCATTTTTTTGTGAGACCATCTTAAGTGGTAGCAAAGAACAGGCCATTCGTCAATTTAAAACCAAGCTCAGTACCTATAGCAGACTCCTGCATAAGGTCTATACTCAATTAAATTCATGACGTTCATACCTAAACTTTCGAATTAATAACAATAAATATTAACCCCACTGGAGCAAAATAAATGTCTTGGACAGATGATCTTGATCAGTTTATGGCGGGCTTAATTCGCCGAAACCCCGGCGAAACAGAATTTCAGCAAGCGGTATATGAAGTAGCATCCAGCATTTATCCTTATATAGAAGACAAACCAGTTTATAAAGAGGCTCAAATTTTAGAACGAATGAGCGAGCCAGATCGGATTATAACCTTTCGAGTTTGTTGGGAAGATGATGAAGGGCATGTGAGAGTTAACCGAGGCTGGCGAGTACAAAACAATAACGCCATTGGTCCTTATAAGGGGGGGCTGAGGTTTCACCCTTCGGTCAACCAGAGCATCTTAAAATTCCTAGCCTTTGAGCAGACCTTTAAGAACAGCCTAACCAGCCTACCAATGGGTGGGGGTAAAGGTGGTGCAAACTTTAACCCGAAGGGTAAATCCAATAGTGAGGTCATGCGCTTCTGCCAATCATTTATGACGGAACTAGATCATTATATTGGCGCGGATATGGATATCCCTGCTGGAGATATTGGCGTTGGTGCACGAGAAATCGGTTTTCTGTTTGGTCAACACAAGCGCCTAACGAAAGAGTTTACCGGCGTTCTCACGGGTAAAGGCATGGAGTTTGGCGGTAGCCTTATTCGCGTTGAAGCAACCGGCTACGGCACCGTCTATATGATGGATAACATGCTGAAGACCCGGAACGACGGTTTTGATGGCAAAATTGTCAGCATTTCAGGCTCAGGTAATGTTGCCACTTACGCTGCAGAAAAGGTCAATCAGTTAGGCGGTAAAGTCGTGACGCTTTCAGACTCATCTGGTTTTATTTATGACCCCGATGGCATTAGCAACGACAAATTGGATTATGTCAAAGAACTCAAGAATATTAGGCGTGGGAGAATTAGTGAGTATATCGATCAATATCCCAATGCTAAATTTCATGAAGGTAAACGCCCTTGGGGAGTCACGTGCCACATTGCTCTACCTTGTGCGACGCAAAATGAGCTCAATGAAGAAGATGCACGGGAGCTTCTCAAAAATGGCTGCATAGGGGTGTCCGAAGGCGCGAATATGCCAAGCTCTCTGGAAGCTATCAAATTATTCCAAGAGCAGAAAATACTTTTTGCACCGAGCAAGGCAGCCAACGCCGGAGGCGTTGCGGTCTCAGGCTTGGAAATGAGCCAGAACAGTGCGCGAATTTCCTGGAAGGAAGCGGAATTACAGGAATTATTATTCGATATCATGAAGAAGATTCATGACCAATGTGAAGCCTATGGTCGACAGGATGACCACTATGTCGACTACGTAAAAGGGGCCAATATAGCAGGATTTATAAAAGTGGCTGATGCTATGCTTGCCTACGGCGCCATATGATAACTACCTAGAGACCTGACCTTCGCACGATGTTACAAGCGCAGCAGTCGTGCACAGGTCTCACCTAATTTAACTGTAGCAAATGCGTTTACACTGCTACAGTTAATGCCAACTTTACCTATATAGAAATAAATGCGCCCCACTTATCTCCTAAGCTGCATTCTCTGCATACTAGCCTTCAGCGGTATTGCCAGCGCAAACAGCTACATTGAACCGGAATTAAAACTCTCGTCATTTTTTGACGTGAATGAGCTGCGGCTGGAACAAATTCAACAATTGCCTCCCTCTTCATGGGAAATTCTGGATGATAATATTCATGATTCAAAGTTTTTCGAAACCAGTTTCCTAACCGCATCCGAAAACACCTTTCTTTGGTTGAAAGTTGAGTTACCCAATACCCACGAGAAGCGGCTTTGGCTTCAACTTATACCCAATGCCGGTATTGATGGCAGCCTCACTCAGTTAGTCGACGGCCAATGGAAATGGTACTTACCAGAAGGCAGAAAAACCGGCGACAAACCTATTAAGCCCTTGAACTATCTAACATTCGAAATTGATGCACAAAACACGGCCAGAGTTGCTTATATCAAACTGAACACGTCTTTAATTTACCTATTCCGGGCCAACACACACACGGAAGAAGAGTTACTCTGGCAGACCTTAAAAGCCAATTTATTTAATGGTTTTATTTTAGGTTTTCTATTTTTAGCGATGCTATACAGCCTCATCATTGGCGTGAGCGCAGGTGAACGGGTGTTTCTGTACTATGCGTTCTATGTACTATGCAACGCCGTCTATATCATCTTTATTTCGGGCTACCTTCGTATAGTCTTCCCTGAATCCGCGACACAAGGAAATATCGCGAACATTGGCGCACTCCTGCTTTCATTCGCGGCCCTCTCGTTTGTAAGAGAGTTTTTGACCACAGAAACGAGCATCCCTAAAACCGACAATGTTTTAAAATTCGTACAGGTTTCAATATTTTTCTCTTTAATATTTGCGACATTCTTAAGCGACTTTCAAGCTTTTGTCATCACGGAATTCTTTGGTGTTGCGGGGCCTATTCTGGTCATGTTCGCGGCAATCTCTGCCCTGAAAGCAGGCAATCCTTATGCAAAATATTTCCTGTTCACTTGGGGTATCTTTGTTGCGGCTATCTTTGTTTGGGCCTCAATGTGGCTGGGTATATTTCGACCTACACCAATTATATTGGAACTATTTAAACTAGGGACATTGATAGAAATATCCTTACTTTCCTTAGTATTGGGCTACCGATATAGCCTATTGAAAACCCAAACCGAACAATTAAGCGAAGCTAAGTCAAAATTTGAAACGCTAAGTGAAACCGATGAATTAACAGGTATTTTAAATCGTCGAGGCTTCCTTAAACATGCCACGCAGTTAATGTCCGATAGAACACGACAATATGCCTGGCTAGCCCTAGATATCGATCACTTTAAAAAATTCAATGATGCAAATGGACATATCGCCGGCGATGAACTGTTAGCGCAATTTGGAAACATCTTAAATACCAACCGTAGACGCGAAGATCTAGCGGCAAAGTTGATTTCTAAGGCTAACAGCAGCTCTTATCGACGAGGCCTTGTTGGCAGAATAGGCGGCGAAGAGTTTGCTCTGCTATTAGTAGATTGCAACCTTCCTCAAGCAAGACTTTATGCGGAAAGGTTACTGAACGACTTTAAGCAGTTAAAGGTTAGTAACCGCAACGGGGAATTCGTCGGTACAACCATCTCTATCGGCGCTACCGTTATTCGTAGCACCGATTCTATTGAGTCTATTTGGCAGCGTGCAGACAATTTACTTTATGAAGCCAAAGAAAAAAACCGAGACCAGGTTGTGATAGAAGAGGAAGGCTTAGGCAGAGAATAAGAAGTAAGCAATGGAAGTAGAAAAACGAAGCATGTTATTTTTCAGGAAAAAACAGCCTTTTAAAATCATCATCACTCAGCGCATTTAGCCATTCAATATTCCGTTCAGGTATAGAGTCTACATCAGGATGGGAATCTACCGCCTTACTGACACTCTCCTCTCGCAGTAAATGTAAAACCGGGTAAGGTGCACGATTAGTGTAGTTTTCCCGACTATCACTATCCGTGCCATCAAATTGATAAAGCGGATGAAAGCTCGCAATCTGATAACGCCCTTCCCAGCCTTTAAGTACGACAAATTCATTAGCGAGCGCCAAAAGATCCAAATAGTCTTCAAACAAAGGTGTGGCGTTAGGCAACACAAGTAAGGTTGATTCTAAAACCTTGGCGTCATATTGCTCCAAACGCTCCAGCTCGGTCGCAAAAACTTCAATGAGCGCTTCAAAATCTTGCTCAAGTGAAATCACTATTTCGACAGTTTTGTTTATATAAGGATGTTTCGCAAAAGGGCAAAGATTTTGCCCAATTACCACAGACTCCAGCCATCGAACTATGTCAGAATGAGCTTTATCCCGTTTAGATATGACCATGTTCTACCTATATTTATTAAATGTTTAGCTCAAGCCCTACGATCTATTTTCATTTAAGTAAAGAGTGCGGCTATACCGTCTTTGTCTGGCGCTAGCACTGCGCCCTTCTCGGTCACGATGACATCAACAAACTCAGCAGGCGTTACATCAAAAACAGGGTTAATTACCGCTACGCCTTCTGGTGCCATGTTTTGCCCCGCTATGTGGGTTAACTCTGTATCGGCCCGCATTTCAATCGAAATAGAACGACCATCATGCAGGCTCATATCAATTGTACTTGTCGGTGCAACAACCATCACCTTCACCTGATGAAAGCGTGCAAGCACCGCCAAGCTATAAGTCCCGATTTTGTTAGCGACATCTCCGTTTGAGGCAATTCGATCTGCCCCCACAATAACCCAACGCACATCTCTATTCTGCATAATCCAAGCGGCAGCCGAATCCGCATTCAAGCTAAAAGGGATGCCATCCTGTTTGAGTTCCCATGCCGTTAAGCGTGAGCCTTGTAACCAAGGTCGGGTTTCATCGGCATAAACATGTTCCAATATGCCGGCCTGCCAAGCCGATTTAATAGCACCTAAAGCGGTCCCGTAACCTCCTGTTGCCAAACTTCCGGTATTACAATGCGTTATCACTGAAAAAGAGCCGTCACCACTTGCCCGAAACTGTTCAAGAGCATGGTCTCCCATCGAGAGATTAGCTTCGATATCCTGTCTATGTATTTCAAGCGCCAGATCAAGTAAAGCAGCGTCTAGCTTATCCCAAGGCGTTGAAGCTGTTAATGTACGCGCCTGATCGATTGCCCACATTAAGTTCACCGCCGTAGGCCTTGAGTCCGCAATAGCATCCAGCTTGCTCAATAATAGTGGTTGTGTCTCACCGGTTTTCAGTGCCGTACATTCACGCATGGCGAGCACCGCGCCATAAGCGGCACAAATGCCTATTGCTGGCGCACCACGAACAACCATATCTTTAATGGCTGACACGATATCTGCCACCGTTTCACAGCAGACGAAAACCGATGTGTTCGGTAATTTGCGCTGATCTATCAGCAACAGCTTGTTTTCTTCCCAAACTAATGCCTGGACACCCAAGTTATTTTTCATAGGCAAACCTTAATCCATCTCCTCATTGAATTGTTAACACGCTCGAATAACCTGCCTCAAGATGATCATCCAAAGCACAAAACAATAGCAATTCATTTGGTTCGGAAAAGCGCACCAGCACTTCCTTAAATTCTCTAGGCCTAACAATCACGGTCGGGCGTTCATCCAAGGTTTTGACCATTGACCTTGCGTCATCAACATTGGTGCTAGCATGCTGATGTTGGCCGCTCACCACAGGCTTTAGTTTTGTATGATAAACCTCATCGTTCAAAAACTTTTTAAATGATGCATCAGAAGTCAAGGATTCTAGATCCGCTGTCATGGCCAAAAGGTGTATTTCCTCGGTCTTATTCGTCACCACAAAGCGGATATTCACACCGGTAGGAACGGAAATTGTTTCGGGCCAAAGCTTGTTGTTTAATACCTCGACTTGAACAGTTAAGCCAGCAGCAGCCTCACCAAACAAGGGGTCTTTCCAGTATTCACCAAGAACCTGTTCGGGCTCCAAGGCAATAGACGTTTTTGCCAATAGTAAGCCCAGAATCGGGACTAGAAAACGAAGGTTTAAACTCATATGATGACCGGTATAAAACAGCTAAATAGAATAGCTAGTTGTCCACGTAGAAAATTGTGTCGCTAGCATAATCACTCCGCATAGCCCTGACAACATAATGTTAATCGAGCATAAATGAATTTACAGACACCTCCAAACGTACTCACTATCGCAGGATCAGACTCTGGCGGTGGTGCGGGCATTCAAGCTGATATTAAAACCATGTCGGCGCTGGGGGTTTATAGCACCTCAGTGATTACCTCAGTCACCGCTCAAAATACTTGTAAGGTTGCTGCGATCCACCCCGTGCCTGCACCTGTCGTCAAGGCTCAGCTGAACTCGGTGTTCGAAGATTTTGAGATCAAAACAGTCAAAATAGGCATGCTCGGTGAAAGTGACGTTATCGACGTTGTAGCTGACATGCTTGAACATTTCGGTCCGCTGCCAATAGTGCTCGATCCCGTTATGGTCGCTACCAGCGGTGACAGGCTGATTAACAAAAAGGCCATAGACAAGCTAAAATCCCGCTTATTTCCGCTCGCCACACTACTAACTCCCAACCTACCGGAAGCAGCGGCCTTATTAAATGAAGAGGAAGCGTCTTCCTTAGACGAGATGAAACACCAAGCACTTGCTCTTAGCACGCTCGGCGCAAATAATATCTTGCTTAAAGGGGGCCACCACAAAGGCTCAGATTGCATAGACCTATTGCTTTCAAACCAAGTATTCCATGTATTTAAAAACACGAAAATCGACACACGGAATACCCATGGCACAGGCTGTACCCTATCCTCCGCGATAACAGCCAAACTCGCCCTTGGGCAGACCCTGGAGCAAGCCGTAGCAGAAAGTATTACCTATGTTCGGTCCGCAATTCACAATGCCGACACTCTAAACGCTGGCAAAGGGCATGGGCCACTTCATCATTTTTTTGCCTCTTGGACCTAAAGAACACAGGTTCCTAAACTTAGTTCATGGTTCGACATGGCAATTGCCTTTAAACTATCGCGTTTCTAAACCGCCTTATGGGAATAGTTTTAATATGACAGCTCGGAACGTTATTTTTATCACATTGATTCTATTTAACCTGTTTGGCTGCTCAACACCTAAAGTAGCGTCAACACAGTCGGTAAATAAACAAGCCGCGATAGATGCGGCTGATATTGACCAAACACCTGAAAGCATGATTTCTCGTGCGGAAAAAGATCTATTAAACGCCAAACATGAAAACCTGGAATTCTTCGCACCTCTTCACCTGAAACAAGCTCAAAATAGTTTGGGTCGAGCAAAAAGCTATCTTGCTAATCCCCCAAAGGAACAGCCAAATGCCAGTTTGAGTGAAGCCATAGCCGCGAGCACATTCATTCAAAAAGGTTTGGCCAACAAAAAAGATGTTATGGCCTATTTGAAAGAAGGTTTGGCCCATAAGCGTATACTTGAATCACTTAATGCCCCATCACTTTATCCAGAAGCGTTCACTCAGGCCATGGAGGGTTTTTCAAGGCTCATCACACTTATTGAGGAAGGTAAACCAAGCGATGCCCTTGCGATTCAAGGCCCGGTTCGCGCGGATATGTATAGCTTGGAAATCGATGCATTAATTCACAAACACCTTTCCCAAGCTAGTCAGATTTTAGCCAAGGCCGACGATATCGATGCCGATAAATATGCACCCTTTAGCTATTTGAATGCCAAACATAAAATAGATTCAACCGAGAATTATATTCGCACTAACTACCGAGATAGGAGTGGGATCAAAAAAGCCGGCGAAAAGTCCCTTCTTTTAGCCAAAATAGCGTACCAAACAAGCTTGGAGTCCAGGAAGATAGTCAATATGGATAATCGAGAAACAGAGCAATTTGTATTGAATCTCGTAAAACGGCTCGATGACCTGAATGCGCTCAATTCAGATAAAGCTTTAGTGCCACAAACGATTAAAGCGTCTTTACTACATATTGAATCACAACTTTCAGATGACAATACAAAAACCGCCAAACTGATAAGCGAAAATGAAGCCTTAAAAGCCCAAACACTAGCCCTGATATCAAGTACTAAAAAGCCCTTGAGCACAGAAGGGAGTGATGTAGGTCGTGATATAGAGGGCGATGAGGTTTCAGTACTCGAAACTTTCGAACCTGAAGATATTAATGATGAGTTAGAGCTTGATGCAGAAGAACAAGGCTTTGACAGTATAGAGTTCGCTGAAGATTCAAACTTCTAAATTTTACAAGCGTGACCAAGTCATCCAAATCACATAAAAAACGATTTTTTCCGCTCTTCTCTAGTTTCACTTTTTTTATTACTTTAGCTGCGTAGCATTCTATCTATGTTGTTATGAATGCCACATTTAAATTAAAAATAAAATAATGTGGTGATACAAATGATTAAAAGCAAAGGTTTACCCTTTAAACTCCTGAAGCCCTTAGTTGGCCTCTCCTTAGCGGCAAGCTTAAGCTCAGGCGTATCCGCCGTGGGTATCGAGGATATTGTCGACGGGGGTAACAATTACCCCTGGGAACGTGTCGAATTAGCCGGCACAAAATGCAGTGACGGCTCTCAATATAAGTTCTGGGTACATGATAGTCCAAGTTCAAGAAATTTACTGATCATGTATGAAGGTGGCGGCGCCTGTTGGGACTATGAAAGCTGCAGTGGCGCTTTGGGTTTACTAGGCGCATCTAACCCTAATGGCCTAGCTGATGACTATATTACTCAGCAAAAAGCCACTTATGTCTCGCCATTAGTCAATGGCGCTGACCCTGGCTTTCCATTTCGTGCAAAAACCGATATTGCCACCAAAGATTGGGATGTCGCGTATATGCCCTATTGCACGGGTGATGTTCATGTCGGCAATAGTGTCGTCACATACGACGACCCTTCAGGTGTTAATCCGCCAATTAATTTTCATCACATGGGCTATTACAACTCTACACAAGCTTTAGCCTTTCTCAAAGGCCGGTTCTCCAGAATCAATAAGATGCTGATTACCGGTTTCAGTGCGGGAGGCGTGGCTTCAGGAGCATTATACAATGAAGCCCGCACAACGCTTAAACCTAAGAAAGGGTTTATGTTGAATGATTCAGGCCCGCTCTTCCCGGCCCCGGATGGCAGCTTCAATTCTCGTCAATTGCATGAAACCATTTCAGCAGCTTGGGATATGCCCAGTGTGCTTGGTAACCTTCCTTCAAGTTTTGACCCTAATGACATGGGTAGCATCACTAACATGTTGGCAGATGAGTTTCCGAGAGATAATTTCGCCTATACCGGTTATAGCACCGATTTCAATTTCTCTCGTTTTTCTTATGAGCGCTTTTATCCCGGCATTGATGAACAAGGCATACTCACACTGTGGCAAGAAGACCAAGCCCTAATGGTTGCCGAGATGGATAGTCATAGCAACTTTAGCTATACCATTCCTTGGAATCGACCAATTAACGATAGCCACTGTTCAACTATTCTCTCCTTCATGGGCAGCCAGTCTTGCCCGAGTATACGCAAAAAGTATTGGTATGAAGTGCTAGAGTGGCCTCAAACACAAAGCTGGAAGTGTCCTGGCACATCCACGGGTATGAGTGGCTTTCTTACGTCTTGGCTTGGAGGTAA
>ENA-OSET01005275-OSET01005275.1-sediment-metagenome-genome-assembly--contig:-NODE-5275-length-11007-cov-33.543641_pt1 | contig 11007 bp, 10 predicted proteins | sample MGYA00237882_ERZ534229 | MGnify/ENA primary metagenome ERZ534229 (study PRJEB26408, sample SAMN06266212) | sediment metagenome | isolation source: Hudson Canyon methane seep mesocosm | place...
CTTATGTCTTTCGTTCATTTGCAGGTGTATTTGAAGGGGTTACCGCTGCAGGTGCCCATAATATCTATGCCACTTTAACCAATGATCCTGAACGCTTACTCGCTTGGCATACAGTATTTATTGTTATCACGATGATCGTTGTTGCTAGAGGCGTAAAAGGCGGTTTAGAAAAACTGGTTAAATTTTTGATGCCTGCCCTGCTCGCGATCTTATTAATTTTAGTTGGCTTTGCGGCTAATACTGGTGATTATTTTAGTCAGGGTATCGATTTTTTATTCACACCTGATTTTTCTAAAATAACAAGTCAGGGTGTATTAACGGCGATGGGGCATGCCTTCTTCACATTAAGTTTAGGAATGGGGGCCATTATGGTCTATGGTTCATACCTTCCTAAAAACACATCCATACTAAAAGTATCTATCACTATAGCTATTGCTGATACGCTTATTGCCTTATTAGCAGGCATGGCAATTTTCCCTCTCGTATTTGCCAATGGCCTAGAAACAGGTGCTGGGCCGGGGCTAATATTTGAAACATTACCTATCGCTTTTGGTCATATGGCTGGTGGTGCCTTATTTGGTGGATTATTTTTCTTGCTCTTAGTTTTTGCGGCATGGAGTTCTGCGATTTCTCTCATTGAACCCGCTATTACTTGGCTCGTTGAGAATAAACAAATTAGTCGCCGCAGAGCGAGTGTCACCGCTGGTTTCGCAACGTGGATATTGGGTTTATTCACCGTATTCTCATTCAATATTGGTCAACATTGGATCTTGTTCGGCAAAACAATGTTTGAATTACTTGATTATTTGACCGCGAATATCATGCTGCCATTAGGTGGTTTATTCATTGCTATTTTCGCCGGTTGGATTATGTCTAAAAATAGTACGCAAGAGGAGTTGGCGATTAGTCATTCACTTGGCTATCAAATATGGCGTATCCTTATCCGTTATGTTGCGCCTATAGCCGTGACTATTATCTTTCTTCGCGCTATCGGCATCTTAGGTTAATTTATAAATACATGACAACCATTACACGTAGTTCTCTCGTTTTATTTACGCCTGATCAAATGTTTGATTTGGTCAACGATGTAGAAGCTTACCCAAGCTTTTTACCTTGGTGTCGCGATAGTAAAATTATCACTAAAACAGACGATGAGATTACCGCATCACTCGACCTTGCTAAGGGTGGTATTCACCATGTGTTTTCGACCCGAAATAAATTGGTTCAAGGTGAATCTATTGCTATTGAACTTGTTGATGGTCCTTTTCAACACTTAGAAGGCCATTGGCAGTTTGCAATGATTGGTGATAACCAAGGCTGTCGCGTCCAGTTAGATATGGATTTCGAGTTTTCTAACCGAATTATTAGCATGGCATTGGGCCCCATTTTCACCCAAATATCGGGCTCTTTAGTGGATGCTTTTTGTAAACGTGCTCAGGATATTTATGGAAATGACTAATACTATTACCGTCGAAGTTGCTTATGCACTGCCTGATGAACAGGTTATCTTGTCATTAGAAGTTGCTGACGATTGTGTTGTTGAAGATGCGATTAGTCGCTCAGGTATTTTAGATACCTACCCTCAAATCGATCTAGGTGCAGATAAAGTCGGTATTTTTGGCAAAATGTGCAAACTAAATGGTTCTTTACGACATAAAGATCGTATTGAGATTTATCGTAAATTGATTGCTGATCCTAAAGAATCACGTCGCCAAAAAGCAGAGATGGAACGTAAAAAAGCTATCACTGAAAAGCAGAATAACGCCTAGTCATGCGCCTAGAACTCAATACTGAATTATTGTTCTTTTGTTCGCTGCTATTTGTCTTTGTTTCATTGTGGCTTACTAAGTTTAGCTCATCAAAGAAGGCTGCCATCAGGGGGGCTAGTTTTTTCGGTGCGCTGCTCATGCCAGCTTTTGCTCCTGGCCATGGTGAATTTGTCATGTTATTACCCAATGCAGCACTTTTTGCCATCCCTAATACTTTTACTTGGGGGATCGGTTTATTCTTTTTAGTTGTAAATTTTGTCTTGCTAAGCAAGCTACTGACTTGGATAACTCGAAAAAAAGTTCAATAATAACTATCGCCCTTCAAGTAGTGCCATTTCAGCATCTGTAAAGTCAGCTAATTTCCGAGCTTCGGTATTAAATGGCCCTCGTAACTCACCTGAGAAGTAATTATCAAGCAAGTCCTTAAAGGTCTCTAAAGGATCAACATCTCGTAGTTCGCAAAGATAATTAAACCAATGTGTGCCTATCTTCACATGGCCAATCTCTTCTTCTAAAATGATTTCCAATATTTCAACGGCTCTATGTTCGCCATTGCCACGTAATTTATTCATCATTTTGGGGGTTACATCTAAGCCTCTCGCCTCTAATACGCGAGGAACGAGAGCCATACGAATCAATGGATCATGATGTGTTTTCTTAGCCATATCCCACATGCCACTGTGGGCAGGGAAATCGCCATAATCAAAACCTAAAGACAGTAGATGATCACGTAATAAGGTGAAATGTTGAGACTCTTCAAAAGCCACTCTCGCCCAATCATCATAAAACTGTCGAGGCATGCCTGCAAAGCGTGCAACTGCATCCCAGCCAAGGTTAATGGCATTAAATTCAATATGAGTAATGGCATGTAATAAGCTCGCGTTACCACTGTCTTTTGAATTTCGTCTTCTTGGCAAGTCACGTGGTGCAACGAGTTCTGGTTTATCGGGCCTACCCGGTTCATCGGGAACGGTTAAATTTTCATCAGAGATGATTAACTCTCCAGCAAGCCAACGACGATATAAGTCCTGTGTTTGCTCAACCTTTTCTAAGGGATCGGAAATCAATAAACATCGTAGAGCATTTTTACGCAAATCATCAGCCATCTAAACGTACTCGTGGGTCAACTAAGGTATAGGATAAGTCCGTTAAGACTAAGCCAAAGATATAAAGTACCGATCCTAAGAAGACCATGGCCCGCACGATAGCAAAATCTTGAGCTTGAATTGCATCAATGGTGTAACTCCCTAACCCTGGAATACCGAAGAATGATTCTAAGATTAAGCTCCCCATAAATAAGGTCGGCAAGACAACAACAGCGCCAGTCAAAATAGGAATCATGGCATTTTTTAGTACGTGTTTAAATAAAACTTGGACCTCTGATAAGCCTTTAGCACGCGCTGTACGCACATAGTCTTTAGAGACTTCTTCTAGAAATAAGGTTCTATACCAACGTGACCCTGCCCCGATGCCTGAAACAATGCCTATCAATACAGGCAAGATAAGAAATTTAACGGCACTAAATCCTTCGCCATAACCAGAAATAGGTACGAGTTGCATGAGTTTACCCACCAGAAATTGCCCACCGATGATATAAAATAAACTAGAGATCGACATGATGACAACACAGATCACCACCCCACCTAAATCAACATAAGTGGCTCTAAAAAACACCATTAATAAAGCAAAGGTGATATTCACTAACAAGCCCACTACAAAGATAGGAACGGCAATGGCTAAACTAGGCCACATTCTTGTTTTGATATCTTCACCAATATCACGGCCATCATCAGCTTGGCCAAATTTAAACGCAAATAAACTTAATGATTTATCAAAAAAAATGGTCTCTGTGGCCTTGCTCAGACCTTGGCTGTCATTATTCCACAGCAAAGCCTTATCGTAGCCACGCTCTTGTTTCCACGCATCCATAGATTCTTGGGTGACATGCTTTACACCAAGATGCATACGCGCCATATCATCTGGTGTATTAACCAAAAAGAATAAAGCAAACGTCAGTGCATTCACCCCAATTAGGATGGGAAAAGCATATAGAACACGTCTTATAATATAAGCAAACATAGATCACATAATTAGTTTTTGGGCATAGTATATACCCGTGTAGATTATGGTGCATGGCTCTGGACTGTTTTAATATATCAGTTAATGCTAATATACAATCACTTTACACCCTTTCGATATTATAATGAGGAAAACAATGGCAAAAACAGCAATGGACTTAGTCAAAGCGGCAAAAGCAACAATCACTGAGATAACTATTGATCGCGCTAATGAACTCATTCAAAAAGGTAGCATGGCCTTGGATGTACGTGAATTATTAGAATATGAAACAGGCCATATCCCTGATGCTCACCATATTTCACGCGGTATGCTGGAATTTATGATTAGTAATCATCCAGACTTTCAGGATAAGGAAATATCGATCGTCGTTTACTGCAAAAGTGGTGGTCGTTCGGCACTAGCAACATCGACATTACAACAACTAGGCTTTAACAATGTTCATTCAATGTTAGGTGGGTTTGATGAATGGGATGAAGGACAGTGTACACCTACATCTGCGAAATAATAATAACTCCTGTGTGCAATTAAATAAAAGCCCCAGTCAAATCAATAGAGGAAACTGCAACCTGGCAGCTTCCGACTGTGGATTCAACCGGTCGATGCAACATACCATTATGGTGCCTAGGGGCACGAACAAACGAGGTGAGGTAGTGTACTTTCAAGAGTATTCGACTATTACATTTATTTTTATGCAAGTTGCGCTAATTTTATTATTCTCTATTATGTATATTAGTTTCAAAGTCAGGAATAGAAATGCAAATACGTGTTTTAGGATGCAGTGGTGGTATAGGGAAAGGTTTACGAACTACATCTTTTCTCATTAATAATGAAATACTTCTTGATGCCGGAACTGGGGTTGGCGAGTTAAGCCTTGAGGAAATGTTATCTATTCGACATGTAATAATTACACATGCTCACCTCGACCATATTTGTGGTTTGGCTCTCATGCTAGCTAGCATTTATGATGACACGCCTCCTCCGATTACCCTATACGCACCGCCACCTGTGCTTATGGTGCTAAAGATCAGTTTATTTAATTGGCAGTTATGGCCCGACTTCTCAGAATTGCCCGATGATGATTCTCCAATTTTACAATTTAGAGCATTGGACGATATTGAGTTCAACTTAATTGACTCTGACATTTCCATAAGACCCATAATTCTCAGCCATACTGTTGAAAGTTATGGCTACATCATAAAGGATGGAGATAGCAAAATCTGTTTTTGTGGTGATACGGGGCCGACAGAAAAACTATGGCAAGAAATCAATGAAATGGGGGGGGTCGATCATCTATTTATCGAAGCCTCTTACCCAAATGAAAATGAAATATTAGCTTTACAATCAGGTCACTACACGCCTGCTCTATTAGCTAAAGACTTAAATCAACTTCAACATAAACCAACAGTTCATATTCATCATATGAAGCCAGGTAGTGAAAAAACACTTATCCAACAGTGTCAGGATGCGATGTCTGATTTTGATTTAAATATCGTAGAAAGAGAACAGTTTTTGAACTTTAATCGAGATTAAAGCTTAGAAGGAAATAGTGCCATGTCCTATAAAGATATTGAACAACATTTAGCTAAATTAATTGAAGTAGGTATATCTCTTTCTTCTGAAAAAGACAGTCCCCTTCTTCTTGAAAAAATATTGCTAAGTGCCAAAGAAATAGCAAACGCTGATGGAGGTACACTTTATACCGTCAAGGGTGACAAATATTTACAAATGGAAATTGTCCGTAATAGCTCACTTGGTATTGCTATTGGCGGAAGCAGTAAAAAGTCCACAACCTTTGCACCACTACCCCTCTATTTAGATAATGGGGAGCCGAACTACGCCAATGTTGTGACATGTGCCATTCATGATGACATTATTATCGATATAAAAGATCGTAATAAAGATAAGCACTTTGATTTTTCTGGTGCACAAAAATTTGATGATAGTACAGGTTATAAATCGACTTCTTTTTTAACAATTCCCATGAAAGATCACAAAGGGCAAATGATTGGGGCTTTACAACTTATTAATGCACTAGACACACAAGGGAACGTCATCCCATTTACGCAACAGAATGCCCTCCTTGTTAAAACGCTTGCCTCACAAGCCTCTATCGCTTTGACTAATAAAAACCTCATCAATGAACTTGAATTACTATTTGAATCATTTATAGAGCTGATTGCTGATGCCATTGATGAAAAGTCACCCTATACTGGTGGTCACTGTCGACGAGTACCAGAGCTAACTATTATGCTTGCCAATGCTGTTCATAATGTTCAGCAAGGACCATTAAAAGACTTCTCCATGTCAGTGGATGATCGCTATGAACTAAAAATTGCAGCTTGGCTACATGACTGTGGAAAAATAACTACGCCAGAGTATGTTGTTGATAAGGCGACTAAACTTGAAACAATTCATGACCGTATCCATGAAGTTGATACACGTTTTGAGATTGTAAGGCGAGATTTAAAAATCAACTTACTTGAACAGCAACTTATTGCCCAAGAAAATGATAAAGAATTAGATGGAAATATCTTATCTGACTATCAGAATCAACTTGTCCAAGTTGATTCTGATCAAGTATTTATACAACAACATAATTCTGGTGGTGAGTTTATGGATGAACAAGATCAGCAACGTGTTATTGATATTTCCCAACGTTATCAAATTACTGACCATAGCAATTCAAAAGTAAATATTTTGCATGATGATGAAGTGGCGAACCTACAAATATCACGAGGAACGCTCAACGATGAAGAGCGCAAAATCATAAACAAACATATTAGTGTCACTATTGATATGCTGAAAAGCCTCAAACTACCTACCCATCTAAAAAACATTCCTGAGATTGCAGGTGGACACCATGAAAGAATGGATGGTAAAGGTTATCCATATGGCTTAACTAGAGAACAAATGTCCATTCAAACAAGGGCAATGGGAATTGCTGATATTTTTGAGGCATTAACAGCGGCTGACCGTCCTTATAAAAAAGCAAAAACAATTTCTACTTCATTGGCAATAATGAAAAACATGAAGGATTCGGATCATATTGATCCTGATATTTTTGATATTTTTATCCGAGAAGAAATCTATTTAGATTATGCTAAAAAATTCTTAAAAGACTATCAAATAGATCCTGTTAACGTAGATGAATTGCTTAATTAATTATGTTTCGTTCAACAATTTTTAACCGTAGCCTTATATGCCTTATTATTACCCTATTTTTTCTGCTGCATATTGCAGAAAAGATTGAAATCCCTCTACTCCATAAAGTAGAAAATATAGTTTATGATCTGAGGTTAAAACTAACGACACCCTCTACTGTTGACCCTCGTATTGTAATTATTGATATTGATGAAAAGAGCCTTGCACAAGAAGGGCGCTGGCCTTGGTCTCGTGACAAACTAAGTTACCTTGTTGATTTGTTATTTGAATACTATCAAGTGAAGGTACTCGGCTTTGATATTGTGTTTGCCGAACCTGACACCACTTCTGGACTAGCTCTGTTAGAAAAGCTGGCTGGCAACGAACTCGTTGATAATAAACAATTCAGTGATGTTATCCAGAAAATAAAACCCCAACTCAATTTCGATGAGCTATTTGCAAATAGTCTAAAAAATCGTGCAGTAGTACTCGGTTATTACTTTAACAATGCGAATATAAATCCTAATAGTAGTCTCCCTTTATCAATAGACACTGTAAGTAAACATCCAGAACTTCAGCTGTTTCAAGCATCAGGTTATGGTGCTAACCTCGATACTCTACAAAGTGCTGCAATCCATGGTGGATACTTTAATAACCAGAGTGTTGATTCTGATGGGAGCTATCGTCGCTTGCCCCTTATTACTGAATTTAATGGTCAAATCTACGAAACATTAGCTCTCGCTATTTATCGCCGTTTACTGGACCAGCCGGATTTATCATTTACTTCGGAAGGTTATGGTGACGCTAGACGGTTGGAATCTATTGATATTGAATCACTTTCAATACCTGTTAATGAAAAAGCAGTTGCTTTAGTACCCTACCGAGGTAAACAAGGCAGCTTTAACTATATATCAGCAACAGATGTTCTTAATGGCAAGGTTGAACCTGAACAACTCGCTAATAAAATCGTATTATTTGGTGCAACAGCAGCGGGGATATTAGATTTAAGAACAACACCGGTACAAAACATCTACCCTGGTGTTGAGGTTCACGCCAACTTAATCAGTGGCATGCTCGACAATAGCTTCAAATCTAAACCAAGCTATATGCTTGGAGCGGAGCTTTTTGAATTAGTACTGTTAGCAGCCTTGGTTATTTTTCTTTATCCAAAGCTATCTTCAATCTCCGCTATCACTACATTCAGCTTACTCTGCATTGTCATTATGATGACAAATATCTATCTTTGGAATAGTCTCAATATTGATAACTTCTTGGCTACACCACTTATTCTGTTATTTATCTTATTTTCAATCCAAATTTATTTCGGCTACTTTCTTGAAACTAAAAAGAAAAATAAACTAGGGAAAATCTTCGGCCAATACATCCCTGAAGAACTGGTTGCTGAAATGAGCCAATCAGAACACGAATTCTCACTCAAAGGAAAAAACAAAGAGATGTCCGTACTGTTCACAGACGTACGAGGATTTACCACCATTTCTGAAGGTATGGATCCAGAAAATCTATGTGATTTAATGAATGAGATCTTCACTCCACTTACGAAAGTAATCCACCAGAATAGTGGCACGATTGACAAATATATTGGCGATGCAGTCATGGCCTTTTGGGGTGCACCTGTAGATGATGATAATCATGCTCATAATGCGGTTAGTACTGCACTCGAATTTTCACCGACACTAGATATTGTCAATCAACTATTTCAAGAAAAAGGCTGGTCACAGATAGATATAGGTATTGGTATAAATACGGGGGATATGAATGTTGGCAATATGGGTTCTGAATTTCGCATGGCCTATACGGTTATGGGAGATGCCGTAAACCTTAGCTCAAGACTCGAAGGGATAACCAAGCAGTATGGCATTCGAGTTATCGTAAGTGAAGCAACCAAACAAGCAGCACCTGAGTTTTGTTATCTTGAAATTGACCGAGTCAAAGTTAAAGGTAAACACGAACCCGTTACAATCTATGAACCTCTTTCGCTTATTACTAATATTGATGCCAAAATACGGCAACAAATTAAACAGTTTGATATGGCACTAGATCATTATCATAATCAAAATTGGGATCCAGCTGAATCAATCTTACAAAGTCTAAGCAAACAGTATCCTGAGAAACATTTATTCCAACTTTATTTAGGCCGCATAGAGCAATATCGCATTGCTCCTCCTGAGTCAGATTGGGACGGCGTGTTTACATATAAAATAAAGTAATTAAACCTTAAAGTTATAAATATATTCAAATCTATATAAAAAACTTTACAGACCCCACTTAATAAGTGGTTGTAAATACCAAGCCATATATTGTAATATCAAGTAGATCCTAATAAATTAATCTAATCTTAGAACTATTTTAAGGCTTTGTTATTACGCATGATAAAAGCATGTAAACATGCTCTACATAGCTGCCATCGATATGGCCTCATATTTCTATGCCTTATTGTCACTAAGCAAGTATTTTCTGCTGAACCACCCCAAGCTATAAGCTTTCCAGTTAGCCACTTTTCTCTTGAAGGTAAATCTCCTATTCCACAGGAAGAGATTACTACCTTGCTCGCCTCATTTGAGGGTAAGAACTATGGTCTGGCGGACTTGCAGGCGGTCTCCAAACATATCGAATCTCGTATTCGTGATGCAGGATTTGCTTTCTATCGAGTCGTTCTTCCCCCCCAATCTCTAGCCAATGGCAAGGTCACCTTTGAACTGGTGTCATTTACAGTCGGGGATATTGACTTTGATGGTAACAACTATTTTGATGATGATAATATTCTAGCAAGCATGCCTGAACTGGCACTAGATAACTCCCCTAATACTCAGATACTTGCCCAGCAAATTAAAGTCGCTAATTATCAGCCAGATAAAGAAGTCAGTGTCACATTCAAGCAAAGTGAACAAACTGATAAAATTTCAGCCAAGATCGATATTCTTGAACACAAGCCCTACCAATTTTCCTTAACGGCCAATAATACTGGCTCTGATGATACGGGCAATACCCGTGTTACAGGTGCCTTTCAATACAGTAATTTATGGAATAAAGATCACCGTATTAACCTAAGCTATACCACCTCTCCCAACCACGAGAACGATGTTGAACAATATGGTTTGAGTTATTCAGCACCTCTTTATCAGTTAGGTGGCTGGTTATCGGCCTATTATGCTCAATCTGATATCAATACCGGACAGGTATCTCTTGGTGGAGGTTCAGGACTTGATATTTCTGGTTCTGGTGATATGTTTGGTTTGCATTACTTACATTTTTTACCCAAAGTTGCTAATTATGAGCATGGTTTTGATATTGGCTTTGATAATCGTTTTTTCGACAATACGATTGTGCTCACAGATGGTGGAGCAGCTATCTCTGATGATTTTGCGCCTGATGTAAGAAGCACACCATTGACCCTGACATACAAGGGCAATATCCCTCTCGACTCTCTGTCTATCGGACATTATATTTCATGGTCTAAGAACCTAGGTCTAGGTAGTAAAAATGATAATGCGGCATATAACGAGTCCCGAACTCACGCTAAAAAAGATTGGGACTTATTTCGTTATAGCGTATTTGTGAATAAAGATATTAAAGGCTGGCTATTACGAACACATTTAAAAGGCCAATACACTAATGAGCCACTTGTTTCAGGTGAACAATTTGGTATTGGTGGAAGCTACAGTGTTCGCGGTTATGAAGAACGTGAAATCAGTAGTGATGTAGGTAACTCCATTAGCTTTGAAGCCTATACTCCCCAATGGAAAAACGCACGGTTCTTGGCTTTTTATGATTATGGTCAAGGTCGTAATCATGATGCCCTGCCAGAAGAACAGAATAACTGGCATCTTGCCAGTATCGGTGTTGGAATTCGTTGGCAATGGGAAAACCGACTTCAAGCGAGTATTGATATCGGTCGCACATTAAGAGAAGCAGGGATTACTTCCGACAATCACAATCATGCTCACGCTTCTATTGTGATGCAGTTTTAAGGACTGATGGAGGTGAAATTATGACAAAG
>ENA-OSET01005276-OSET01005276.1-sediment-metagenome-genome-assembly--contig:-NODE-5276-length-11006-cov-12.138897_pt1 | contig 11006 bp, 9 predicted proteins | sample MGYA00237882_ERZ534229 | MGnify/ENA primary metagenome ERZ534229 (study PRJEB26408, sample SAMN06266212) | sediment metagenome | isolation source: Hudson Canyon methane seep mesocosm | place...
AGCCTCTAAAGTGCATGATGCACCCGCATGAATTTGCAGGTTATATACTCATTTACTGAAGATATTCAGAAGCATTTCATCGATAGGTATTTATTGGTTTAGGAATTAGATGTGTTCATGTTTCAGGTGGAATAAATCTATTGGTGTTCTTGGTTTCCAAAAGGAAAAGGTATTGTTGAGTGAGGCTTAAAATAAGAGGGGTAGGGGAGTGTTTTACAGTTAGTGGGTGGGATTTGCTGGGGGAGGTGTAATGCTGCTCTGAGAGGCTTCTAGAGGCTTTAGGGGTTGAGCAGAAGTTTAAAGCTATTACTGTTGAGTGAGGGCTTTAATTGTATAGGTTTAAGGGTGTGGTTGTAGTTAATGAAGTCCTTTGATATAGCTGGTTTAGTTCATGATAAACACTTGAGGATTTCAGGTGCTAATGTGCTCATTGTGATGCCAATTGTTAACCATATTAAACCAACTAAAGAAGTTATTAGGTCATTGGTGTGAAAAGCTTCTTGTTCTTTGTGAATATTTGATTTCAGTTCTTTTGCATTTTCTTTAACTTCATTTTTGTGTGCCTCGTGATCAAGTTGTAATTGGTTTATTGAGCTAAAGTGTGAAAGCTGGATTCCCCTTAATGACTCAACGTTATGTACAAGTTTATTAATTCTCTCTTCTATGGGAGCTTCAATATCATCAGGGCTCCAGTTCTGAGTTTGGAGCGAGCCAGCAGTAGATTTCGCTATTGCTGTCCCAAAAGTTATTTCTACATCTCTCTTCCATTTAGGAAACCGCTTTAGCCAATCAGAAGTTAGACTCAGAAAAGGTGTCTGCTTAAAGTGGCGACGTACGCCTAATAAACCTCTGATCGCAAAAAGCATACCTACCAATTGAAGAGCATATCCTGAGCTACGAATTGAAACTTCACTTGTCCAAGTAGAAAAACCTAATAGAAATGTAGCTAAAATAATGAGGATGCACATAGTTGCTACATTAGCTTCAGCTAACCATTTAATAAACTCTTTTGACCATAGTTTTAAGTTATTCATAGTCTTCCTTGAAGGGTCTAGTCTCGAAGTTTACGGACGGAGTTCCGCAAGATTGCTTTGTATGTTTTATTTGTAAAGAGCCAAATATTAGCCGATGTTATGTATTTTTTTAAGTAACGTTTGGTTTAGCAAAACATACCCTTCAAAGCTTTCACGCATTTGATCTTCTGTTGCTCCTGAGTCTTCATCCATTCCCTCGATGTACGCTACAAGACTACTTATCCAACTGTCTGAAGGTTGGGAGATCGCTTTCAGTTTTTCGTATATCTGTGGCGCACTGAAACCCTTGCCTTTAACTTTGAAATACATTCTGAGTACAAACTTCATACTCTCAGGATGATCCCCATTTTTACAGCTTTCTTCAAGCCCTGTTCGTAAGGCCGATACTAAATGCTTTGTGCTTCTGAAGTAGAAAAACACACACGCACCTATTAGCAAGATGATTTCCATTCATACTCTCCATTTATTCTTGGTTACTTGAAAAACTTCACTCAATATCATTTGACTATCGATACTGGTGACCTAAAAAACATAACGCCCGCAGCATGGGCCGGAGCAAATTGGCGCTTTTTGTGCGCATAGCTTTGACAAAAGGCTTTGAATCAAATTTATCTACTCCTTCTATCGCTTCCATGTTCACATGCCCTGAAAAGACTAACGCCCAGTTCAACGCGCGGAGCAACTGGCGGGATTTAGTGTCCGTCAAAGCGGGTGATGTTCAGAGTCTGGTAGAGCTGCTTATAGAATTAAGCATGCTTCAATCATGGCTATTACTCGCTAGTGTATTCAGTTCTTTGTATTAACCATAATTTGTGGATTACTTTTCTAGAAGTATTATGGCAATAAATTGCATGATCTTCCGTTGGAATAATACCTTTATGACAATAATTATTTCTAATTTTTGAGTGTTCTTGAATCTCTTTTATTTCACTTGATTTAAAGACACCCTTTCTTTCAAGGAAGAAATCAAACAATCTGGCAGCTAAAGGATGGCCAAGGTGAATTGATCTTGTTAAATCTAATCCGGCATCCTTTTTAAGAAAGAGCTCTAAAGCAACATTAGTATTTCTATTCATTAGAGCTTCAAGAGCTAATTTAGTTGCGCACTCCATTGCTACATGAGAAATGATAACCACTAGTTCAAACTTTCTTTCATCTAGCAGCTCTTGTGATTGCCAAAGTAATTTAAATAGCCCACCCTCCTTATCACTATCATCGAAGTAATCAGGCACAGAAAACCCAGTAGACACTAAATTACCTTTACCATCATGCTTCATTTTCTTAGTTGCTTTAGAAGGTAAAACACAAACCATAATAAGTCCTTAAAATTCTAACAGTTTATTATATGGAATCCACACTTTAGCATGTTGTACGGACTCCACATAAGTCTATTTTAAGGGCTAAGGGTAGTATATCTCTTAGGTGCAGATATTAAATTATCTCAGCCTGTTCCTTCAGTAATAAGTAAGCATCAACATATGGAGTGGGTATCTTAGTAATCATCTTCATCTGAGATTCTGAAGGAGGGCTTACCTTTTCACCTGCTCGTGCTCTCTGCCAGATATCGACCATAGCCCTGATTATCTTTCTAGCTTCAATAATCGTTTTACGTTCAGTCAAAGTATCACCATATCTAGCTGCTAGCATATTGATTAAATCTACTTCCAGCTTGTCATCAAAACTCAATTCAGGAGCTACCTTCAAAGATGATTTACTAACCTTTGGTTCTACACCTGCTACTGAGTCAACAATATAATTTTCCATATCTTGAACATTTACATTATCAAGCTGGTTCTCACCCTTGAATGTTTTGACTCCTGCTTCATATGCATCAGTTGCAACTTGATCAACTACAGCGGCCTTTTCAATTGCTTCTGTTGCAATCGCTTCAATCTCATTAGAAAGCTTCTGGGCCTGTACTGGGCTAGATGAAACCTGTTTATCAAGTTTGGTATAGCCTTCTTGAGCACGTTCCTGCTTGGCTTGAGCCTTAGGCTTTGCCTTCTCTTCACGTAGCTTGGAAATCATTTCATTTGTAGATACTGGCTCACTTTTACCAGAAGGTAATTCAATATCACCATCCATTCCTAAGGATTCAAGAGTTTCATTAGCTTGGTTAATTTTAGCTTCTACACCTGACTTAAGTGATTTGGTTTCTTCATGAAACTCATAGTAATCAGATGACATGTTATCGAAGTCTTGCTGTGACTCACGAATAGATGCTGATTCAGAAGTATTAGCATAATCACGCTGTGAGCTTGATACAGATTCAGGAGATACACGTCTAGTAAACTTCTTGGCTAAACCATCCTTCAGCATTCGTCCTGTACGGCTCTCAGACTTGTCTGTGAAGCCATCAATACTAAGTTGAGTTGATAGCATGGATGCAAGCTTGGCTGAGTTACCAGCGACGTTAGAGCCTCCACCAACAAAGCCTTGTGGGATAAATGATTGCTCAAGATACTGTCTGATCAATAGATTCTTATTATCTGCTACACGCTTCATGATTTCCTTACCAGAAAGCTTCTTTACTTCGCCAGTGGCCTTGTCCATGACTTTGCGTGACACTTGGATAAGATACTTTTCATCCTCTTTAATCATGCCTTGAAAGCTGTCTGATGCTGCAAACTGTTTCATTTCATTGGCTAGGCGTGTAGCTTGCTCAGGTGAATAGCGTAACTTGTCTGAATCAGGAATATTTATATTCACATCATCGACCATAGTATTGATCTTATCGGCTACATTCAGGTTAGGATTAACAGCCATATCTGAAGCCAGATCCAATATCATTGATGATAAGGTTCCAGTCTCTTCAGTGGTATTTGCTGCAAATTCTTTAAATGTTTCACCTCTAGAAGCAGCCTTCAGTTTGTTCAATGACTTCCGATCACGTTCATGAATAGTCATGATATTTTCTAATGGTTTAGCTCTAGCCTTTTCATTGTCAATCTTGCCTGCAAAATCTGTGAGTGAGCCAGTTGAAAAGGGGATAGCTCCAGCAGGATTACCAGATGCTAGGATGCCAAAGCCTGCACTTTTCTGTATGTTGGCATTCTTCACAAAGGTAGGTCGAGACATTACATATACTGCACCTCGCGCACCTGCTAGTAATGCTTTTTCAGCACCAGCTAAAGGAGATTTAACTACCTTAGAATTCTTGATTTTAGATGTAGTGAAAGTTGTTGCACGAGTACCACCTGAAACTTGTCCACCAGTTAATGCTCCAATGGTTGCACCTTCAGCAGCTTTTTTAAGGCCCTCTTCAAGAGTGATATCACCGCCTTCAGAATTGACTAGAAGTGACGTGGCTCCGTCCTGAACAAACTCAGTTGCACCCTCAATTGCTGAACCTTTCAATATGGTTCCTGATGCTGTCTTGGAGCCAATGATACCTGTGATCTTGGCAATGGTTGCCTTGATCATTGCTTTCTTAGCTGCCTGTTGTGTAATGACTGCCGCTGGTGTTGCTGTACCACCAGTGAATGCTCCTGCCGCTAACGTTAATACAGATGAACCAAGCTCAACACCAGCAAAAGCTAATGCAGCATTATTGATGGTTTCCATGGTTTGAGTATTGAGTTCAATGCCTTCTTGTTCAAATGCATCCATGAGATCTGCAGTGGCAGAATCAATTGGATTCAACATTGTGTAAGGCATCTTGGCTATTTCTTGTTGTGAGAGATCTATGGCAGCATCAGCACCATTAATGAAACCATCTTGATCAAATATTCCTTGGCCATTACCAACAATGCGACCATATTTATATTGAGCTGCTTTTGCATTGGAAAGTTCTTTTCTGGCTTCTACAGCTAATTCATTATTACCTGAACTAATTGCTTCACCTAACTTTGCGCGAGCTTCAGCGTAGTCACCATAAAGTAAGCCAGCATCTAAATCAGATTCACCTCTGACACTTGAACCAGTAGTAAAAGATTGGTTCATCTTACCTTGGTTAAACTTGTCTGCCACTTCATGGTAATAGCCTGTTCCAATATACTGTTTATTGGTTCCTAACCAAGATTTCATAGCTTCTAGGCTTACTTGTGAGCCAGCTTGAAAGGGACGGTTATCCACAGGAACATCTTTCAATGTATGTACTGCTGGAGCGTCTGTTTCAATTGAAGGATCAAAAGTATCCATGGCATATGCATCTGCTTGATCATAACCTACTGGATTTGGTTGCTTAGGGGTGGGTTGAGCCAATATATCTATGTTGTCATTACCTGACTTTGAATTAGCTGTAGGGGTCTTGCGTATGCCTTGTAATGCATTAGCAATAACCTGATTATTTGAGCGTTGTTTCTGTGCTATTTGTTGTCTTGTACTCATGATATGTACTCCCCTTAAAATGTGATCAGGTCAAGATTATTAGATGCTGGTGCATCAGTTGAACCAGTCTGATTAACTTGTCTTTGGGGGGGTGTATTGCCTATCTGTAAACCTCTGAATATGCGCCCGTTGCCAGCAGTATCGATGAAAGTCTTCTCTACTTCTAAGCGCTTCTGAGCTTTTTTGGCTACAGTTTCAGGTGAGTTACCTAATACTGGAAAATATGTTTTCCATGCATTGATAAATTCACTGTCTGAGATGACAGCACCAGATTCTTTACGTAGTACAGCGTTTGTCCATGATCGTGCATCTGTCATGTATTGGTTGGCTTCATCACTAGCAAATAAATCTTTATCACGTAGCACGATATCTTTTAAGCGTTCAGTAGTGAGTCCACCATCTGCAGTGTAGGTGCTCATATTGAAATCATTCTGCTTCTCTAAACGTTCCATACCTAAACGTGAGTTGATTAGACGATCACCGTACATATATGCAGTGTTTTCAGCATTGGTATATTTAGGATCAACTTTCTCTGAGCCAGTATAATTATCACTGTAAAGCTTTAATGCATCCTTGGTAGCTTTACCATTCATTCCTAATGCTCTGGATTGCTCAAGGATCTGCTGCTTACCTTCAAGTTCAGATAGAGTTGAATCAGCTGTAATAGTTGAAACGTTGTTATCATATAGACCAGTACGCTGCTTGTTATGTAATGCAGTCATCTGGTTCTTGGTAGCTGTGGTGAAGTTACCTTTGTTGAAGTTGGTTCTGTCTAGCTGCTGATTCTTCAGCATCTCTTTTATGTCTGTGGTTCCCGCAGTAAGTGGGACTGTATTAATAAATTTATTCCCAGCAATATTCTGTTCTGCAGTATCAAGCTTAAGCTGGTTGTCTTGTAGATTTTGGTTTGCTTTGAAATTATCTCTCAGGCTAGTGGTGGCAATATTTTGCTGAGGTGCTGATAAGTCAGAACCATTCACTTTAGTTAATGCAGCATTAAGTAGATCCAAGCTTGTAGGAGTAGGTTGGTTATTGGCATATGAAGTGCCTGCAGTCTTGTCAGTAATAGACTGTTGGTTCTGGTCGAATAAGGTTGCTTTACGTTGAGCATTTTCTGCTGCATAGCCTAAGTTGGCTTTACCAATTGCAAGATTCTGAGTTTGGTTGTCTAAGCTGGCTTTCGCTATAGCATTCTTGAGTTTGGTTTGAGCATCAGCTTTACGCTGGTTGGCTATATTGGTGGGAATGTTTGCAAGGGATTTTAGAGCGTTTGAAAGTTGACTGTTACCTGAAGTTATTAGCTGATTAGCAGCTGAAAAGTTAGGTGCAGTAGTGTTGTTCCATTTGATTTGAGTAGTCATGTTCTGTAGTCCTGAGTGAACGATCTGTACTGTTATTCGAGATCATTAAATAATGTTGTATATGCTTCATATTCATCCTTAAGGTCTGAGTTAATACGGATGTACCATTGCTCGACTGGCCTAGTATACACAGCCTACTCTTTATTAGTATAGGCTAGAAAAATGTTCTTTAAACGTGCAGGTATTGTGCAGCTAACTTCTATTATCGTGTAATACTTTTCTTACCATAATCTTGAGTTCTCCTGCAGATACACTAGAACCAACTTCTTCAACTATTTTTGCTACCTGAAGCTCAAGAGAATGCACCTGTAAGAGCTGTTCAATTGTTAGATTTGCTCTGGCTTGAATGTTGTCTTTGAGGCCATGTAGCTCTCTATAATCCTTCAAGGTCATACCCAATACATGACGTAGAATAATTTTAGAATATGACTTATGTGAGTAACCTGTTTTGGATGGAATACCAGTAGCAATACGTTCACTTATCTTCTGTCCAAGAGGATGTTCATTTAAGACTAATTCAAGTCTCATGAGTTCAACTAGTTGAATCATTTCTGATTGACCCATGAATGAAAGCTCAGTTGAAAGCTCTGTAATATCACTTGTTTTCATGGGAAGATTTCCATTTCAATGCTGACTCTAATACTTCATTTTCATATGCTCTGTGAGTGTCTTCAAGCTCACCATTCATCTCATATGGGCCAATGTAGTTATCAGGCATATCACTTACTATAGGGGTGCTGTATTTACCTCTCAGGCAATCAATGCTGCGTACTTGGCCATTTACCAAGGTGAAGGTGAATCTATATTCAGAGGTCTTTTGAAGCTTCTTGACGGTAATACTTTTAATAGATTTTTTGATCAATAATTTTAAGTTGGATCTTGCTTCAGAATCATCAATTGGAGGCAACACTTTGATTGATTTCCACTGCTCAGAGAGTGAACCAATATCTTCAGCACTCACTTCAACTATTGAATTCAAAGTATCCTGTAGGGCTTCTATTTCAGCTTCTAAGGTAAATATCATAGCAATTACTGTCTTGGGTATAGATTTTAAACCTCTGTCTGAAAAGCCCTGAAGGGTATCCTGCTTATCTTGTATTTGAGCCAATAAATCATCTCGTTCAGAATTGGATTTAATAGGTTTATTTGCTGCCATGAGAGCATCTGGTACTACATTCAATACAGCCTGTTCAAGCCATACAGATTTAAAACTCATTCCATTGCATGAAGCAAAGTCAGCCTTATAGGTGCAGATTAATCTATAAGTATTAGCAGATACTTTACTACTCAGAGTACCTCCACCAATACATCGTAGGATTCCCATCCCAGATACAATATTTATATGACCTGATGGTGCTGATGAAATTGTCCTGCCTGCAGTAACAGTCTTCAACTGGTTGAATTCTGTTTGAGTTAGGAGAGGTGGGAAGTAATTCTTCAATATATGTTTAGTACCGTTAATGGTTATCTCTCTTGAGCCAATAAGATTACTACTCTTAATGAACTTGTGAAGCATCTGTCTACTGAATGTATGACCCATACCATTAACTTCATCAATTACTGCGGCAATACCTTTTCCAGCTAGGATACGCTGTATGATTAATTTAGCTGTAGACCAATTAGTTTTATGGGCTCGTACAAATCCATCTGAGATATCAATATAGAATGGATGTTTACCACCTACTGCTGTAACAGCTTTTGCATAGTCATCATCTGATCTATTTGAACCATCTTGATGAGCTTCAATAGCTTTAATTGCTGCACCTCTAACTCTGACTGATTTGGTGGTAGATTCTTCATTGGCACGTTGAAAGGCAACCAAGACCATCATGAGGTCAGCCATATGGTTAGGGTTAGAATCACACAAGAGTTTATTGTCTATCGTGGTGTAAATTCTTACACCTTTGAGCAGTATGTCTAGAAGCATTCTTGTTGCATGACCTACACCTTGTCTGGACAGTCTATCTAAACTCATGATTACTAATATTGAACCAGATGCGATATGACCATCATCAATTAACTGTAGGACTCTACCAAGCTCATTTTCAAGATGAGTACCATGGAATGCACTTTTACCTTCATCACTAAATATCTCTTCAGAGATGGGGAGTGAATATTCTTTTGATAGACGATCCAAAGTATCTTGCTCAGTCTGTTGAGCAAGTCCCGTACCTTTCAATTGCTTTGCTGTCGATACTCGTCTGTAGGAATAGATTTTGGCTTGCATGCCGTGTACCTTTATTACTATTAATTCAAATGATAATGGTGATTATATCTATCTTGTAAACTTAGGCAACCCGATTTTGCCCGCCATTCATGGTGGCGTATTAGGTGGGTTTATGGAACTTTCAGCTGCACTGCATTTATTAGTGTCTCAAACGACACTTAAATTTCCTAAAATTATCGACTTCTCCATAGATTACCTTCGAGGAGGAATGGACCGCGAAACGTATGCGTATTGTGAAGTTTCTCGTCAGGGTGGGCGTGTGGCAAACGTAGAAATACATGCTTGGCAGGAATCAAAAAGTAAACCTATTGCACTTGCGAGAGCTCATTTCTTATTGGAAGAGTGATGTTATAGGTGCTGTATGAGTGATCTCGGTATAGAAATTCACCGTTGCTATGATGAACTAGGGCCTATTCGTGTTTTTGAAAATGGTTCTCGTCGATATCTTGCTTTTGGTGAAGCAGCAGAGCAAAGCTGCATCGATTTACATAATCCCGCAAATCTTGTTTATGAATATACCCAAGCGATGTTGTTGGCTTTGTTGTTTTTTCCCAAGCCAAAACAAGCGACTCTTTTAGGTCTGGGTGCTGGAAGCTTAATTCATGCGCTTCATAAATATGATTTAACTCTAAAACTGAACGTTATAGAACTAAGAGCGCAAGTTGCTGAAGTTGCACAACAATGGTTTGCTCTGGAATTATTTCCTCAGTTGTCATTACACATCGAAGATGCCAGTCATTATATCTCGCAGGAACACCCTCCAAGTGACTTGATTTTTACCGATATTTATAACGACCAAGGTATGATTGAGTCTCAGTTAAGTGCTGATTTTTTAGCGCACTGTTATCAGAATTTGAGTGACGATGGTGTTTTAATTCTGAACTTATGGGAAGACGGCGGAGGGAGCCACCCCTTGGCAATCCAATCTATTCGAGAGCAATTTGGTTATCACCACTGCATGACATGCCTGATTGAAGATGGGAATTTAATTGCCTATGCATTCAAGGGCGGGGCACCTCAAATTAATGCACGCCGTTTGCAGCCTATGGCTAAAAAGCTAGCCAAAATGATGAATATCCCTATTCATAAATTATTAGAGCGATTGAAAGAAGCTTGAATTTAAAATTGCAGGCCCCACATAGTTGAAGACGAACAAATTTAAGTCTTTTAGATATGCCTGAAAGACTACTTTATTTAAAGAAACACTTGAGAGAAAACATACATGTCAGCACAAGATAATATTGAAGCAAAGCAGGAAACCCTTGGGTTTCAAACAGAAGTAAAGCAACTACTACAATTAATGATTCACTCGCTTTACAGCAATAAAGAAATTTTTCTTCGGGAATTAATTTCAAATGCGTCTGATGCTGAAGATAAACTACGCTTTGAAGCGCTATCAAATGATGCGCTGTATGAAGACGATGGCGATTTAAAAATTCGTTTAGCATTTGATGAAGAAGCTAAAACTGTCACTATCAGTGATAACGGTATTGGCATGTCTCGTGAAGATGTTATTGATCATTTAGGGACGATTGCCAAGTCTGGAACCGCTGATTTTATGAAAAATCTAAGTGGCGATAGTGAGAAAGATTCACAGTTAATTGGTCAGTTTGGTGTTGGCTTTTATTCCTCTTTTATCGTTGCGAAAAAAGTAGATGTATTTACACGTAAAGCGGGTGCTGATAAGTCTGAAGGCGTGCACTGGAGTTCTGCAGGTGAAGGCGAATTCACTATCGCTGATGTTGAAAAAGAAGCGCGTGGTACGTCTATTGTCTTACACTTAAAAGATGATGAAACTGAATTTGCAAATGGCTGGCGTTTACGTAGCCTTGTGAAAAAATATTCAGATCATATCTCATTTCCAGTAGTGATGTTGTCTGAACCCGCTCCTGCCGCTGAAGGTGAAGAGCAGGAAGCACCAAAAGATGAGACGGTTAATGAAGCGACAGCGCTTTGGTCATTATCGAAATCTGAAGTTAAAGATGAAGAATATAAAGAATTCTACAAGCATATCTCTCACGATTTCCAAGACCCTATAAAGTGGTCTCATAACCG
>ENA-OSET01005277-OSET01005277.1-sediment-metagenome-genome-assembly--contig:-NODE-5277-length-11003-cov-29.222680_pt1 | contig 11003 bp, 9 predicted proteins | sample MGYA00237882_ERZ534229 | MGnify/ENA primary metagenome ERZ534229 (study PRJEB26408, sample SAMN06266212) | sediment metagenome | isolation source: Hudson Canyon methane seep mesocosm | place...
GCGAATGTGAAAACGCTGTGGTGGAGCATGCTGATGCATGCAATGAAGAATTTTGGGCCCCCATGTTTAACGTACACGAGGGTATGCTGACAGAATATGGAAACACTGCAGAATTCGAGCAAAAATATCGTGATTTCAGCGAAACTTACAGTAGCAACTTTTCTAGTGAAATAACCGAATGTATCGCTAACAAATCAGGTTACTCGTTCTAGGCTGCCATCAAATACTTCGCAAAAACATCATTTGATTAATAATATAAATTTCCTCGAGAGCGATTGTTCAATTTGAATGCTCGAGATAGACCTAGCATTCGTAAGCCACACATCTTGATTAAAAGAATATGAAGCCGATAGATTTTATCGTGGCTGCATCTATTCTAATGACTATTAAAAACAAACATAATTAAGATAAAAACACATTGATAAAATAATCAGTGGTGAATTAGAGCGACCTTCAATTCGGATGGCCTAGGCCTAAGCTCGACTACTCATTATACAAATTGTTATTTCTGGGGAGTTTTTTGACTCATCTAAAATGATCTTTTTTAGTCTTGTACTCGTAATTTGTTATATGAAACCCAATGAACACCGCGCACAGACCAATACGCCTGAACCGTTCGACCTAAATCGCATAATCGAAATGGCATGGGAGGATCGCACGCCGTTTGAGGCAATCGAGACTTTATATGGTCTCTCCGAGTCGCGAGTAATTGTGTTGATGAGACGCAATTTGTCGACACGCGGTTTCAAAAACTGGCGCTCACGGGTAAGTGGGCGCGTAACTAAACACGCTCAAAAACGACACAAAGACGTCGATAGAGGCTATTGCGCAACGCAGTACAAGGCACCGCAATTCCGTCAAAACAGACAAAAAAATTAGGCCGTTTAAACAATGGGAACATCAAGAAATGCGCGCTTTAGTATGGTTCAGTCAAGATTTACGGGTATTCGACAACCCAACTCTTAACAAAGCGCACTCGGCCGCCGACAGCGTGCTGCATGTCGCTTTCCTTGGAGATTTGCTCCGCCCTTCTTCAATGCCCGGCTTGAAGGGTGTTAGTTCAAATAGAAAACAATTTCTTTACGATGCGATAGCTTCCCTCAAGGCTCAGCTTGAATTAAATGGACATTCGCTACTCGTAATCAACGGCCGTGCGTGTGATGAACTGGGCGGTTTAATTGCAAACTATTCAATTGACGCTGTCTTTGCTGCGCAACAAGCAGCGTTCGATGAGACGCAACTTTGGGCGTTTTTCGACAAGGCCTATAAACAGGTAAACTTTCATCTAGTTTCTAGCAACACACTCTTCGAAGAGCAAACGCTTCCTTTTTCCGTAGCGGAAATGCCAAAGCAGTTTACACCATTTCGGAAGAAGCTTGAGCTCTCAAAAATTCTCCCGCGTGAACAGAAGCGCGCCATACCGTGGAGCGATGCAATTAACTTTCAAGACCCGAGAATCGCGACACAGATCAATTCGCTCGCCACACCGAATAGATTATCTGGTGGCGAACTCGCGGCTGTGGCGCACTTAAATGCGTATTTTAATTCGAAAGCACCGCAGACATACAAAAAAACAAGAAATGCACTGCAAGGTTTTGACTCAAGCACTAAATTTTCACCCTGGCTTGCACAGGGAAGCCTCTCTGCAATCTCCATTGTGGATGCTTTGCGAGAATATGAGCGTAAACATGGAGCTAACGAATCGACGTATTGGATTTTTTTTGAACTACTTTGGCGGGAATTTTTCTTTTGGTCCGCACGTCAAACGGGCGAGAAACTTTTTTGGAAAAAAGGAAGGCGAGCAACTGCGCCTCTAACAAGCTTTTACCCAGAACGATTCCAAGCTTGGGTTAACGGATCTACTCCGTGGCCTCTGGTTAACGCTTGTATGAATGAGTTAGCGGAAACAGGATTCTTGAGCAATCGAGGCAGACAAGTTGTAGCTAGTTGTTTAGTCAATGAGTTGCAACTCGACTGGCGTTATGGCGCAGCCTATTTTGAACAGCAGCTTATCGATTATGATGCCGCCTCCAATTGGGGTAATTGGCAATACCTTGCTGGCATCGGCGCGGATCCGCGAGGCCAACGCCAATTTAATATCCAAAAACAAACCGATATGTATGATCCTAGTGGAGAATATATACGGTTGTGGCATGGAGCGGATAGTCTACAAAATGTCGATTCCCGAGATGCCGCTGACTGGCCGATTTTGCCCACAAAGCTGGACGCAGTAACGCGGTTCGGACCTCTTGAATGACCAAACCGTCAATCGTCGTCGTTTGGCATAAACGTGATTTAAGAGTAAAAGATCATGAGCCTCTAAATCGGGCAATCGAAACCGGCCTACCAATTCTACCCCTCTATTTATTTGAGCCTGAGTTAATCGAAGACCCGCATTACAGCCAACGCCATTGGCGCTTCGTATGGGAAAGCTTACTCGAATTAAAAACAGTTTTATCAGCACACAATGCGCCATTATGTGTGTCATTTGAATCGCCTGAGCGATTTTTTTGCCGACTTTACGAATCCTTCAATATCGAGTGTGTTTTCAGTACGGAAGAGATCGGCATAGCAAAAACCTTCGCCCGAGATCGTCGCATGAAAACCTGGTTTGTCGATCATGGCATTCCCTGGCAAGAAAGTGCTTACTCTGCTGTGATACGAGGGTTAAGCAACCGCCTAGATTGGGACCAAGCATGGCAGCGCACTATGCGCCAACAAATTATCGATGCACCGTTGCATATGGCGAACTGGGCGGATATTGGAAATGTAAGTAGCGAGCGCGTACCTGCAAAGTATGCCCAAGTTTGGTCTGCACCCGACCCACTAATGCAAACCGGTGGCGAAGGCCCTGCTTGGGCGCTAATTCAGTCATTTTTTGACCATCGCGGCCAAGACTATCAGCGTAATATTTCTAAACCTGCCCTCAGTTTGGAAAGTTGCTCAAGGCTTTCCCCTCATTTGGCATGGGGTAATATCTCGATTCGACAGGTTTACCAGGTCGTGATCTCAAATTGGCGAAAGCGGTATTGGTCTCGCGCACTTCGTGCGTTTAATTCGCGTCTGCATTGGCATTGTCATTTTGTTCAGAAGTTTGAAAGTGAATGCACAATGGAGTTTCAACCAGTCAATAAAGGTTATGATCACTTCCCCTATCGTAATGATGACAAAGTTGCGCATGATCTAGCCGCCTGGCGGTCAGGACAAACCGGCTACGTCATGGTCGATGCCTGTATGCGAAGTCTCAATAAAACGGGCTATCTTAACTTTCGCATGCGAGCGATGTTAGTTAGTTTTCTATGCCATCACCTACTAATTGATTGGCGCCTTGGTGTGCACCATCTTGCCCAACAATTTCTCGATTTCGAACCCGGCATTCACTACGCACAATTCCAGATGCAAGCGGGCGTGACCGGCACAAATACTATCCGGATTTATAATCCGATCAAACAAGCCGAAGAGCAGGACCCTAACGGTGATTTTATCCGTAAGTGGGTCCCGGAGCTGGATCATCTAGCGGAACCGTGGATCCATGACCCAAGACGTTTAACGCCAATGGAAAAAATCATGTTCGATTACGAACTTCCCGCTGTATATGAGACGCCCATCGTTTCACTCGAGCCCGCGGCGAAACGCGCACGGGACTTACTTTGGGATTGGAGAAAGCGAAGCGAAGTACAAGAAGAAAAGAAACGAGTATTGCAACGACATGTCAGGCCCGGTGGCATGACCGCCAAAGAAAGCAAAAGATAGAAGAGCCCAAGTACATGAAAATAACGCCGCGATAAAAGAGGCCGAGCGTAACAATGATCTAAAATAGCCTGTTTGTTATAACAAAAACTGCTGCTGAATTTTTAACAACGCCTCTGACCTTTCAAGCCTACTCATCGCCTGGTTTATGGCATCTATCAATTCGCTCGACACGTTCGCGTTGATCAATAACCACTGGGGTACCGTTAAATATTTTGTTGGCCAAAGCTTTAGGGGCAAAGCATTCTTTTTAACGTAATAGTTCAAACCTAAATCATGATAATAAAAATACTTCAGGGCTTTTTGCGAGGCAATTAACGCAGATACTTTATCCAAAGAATGATGATTATCACTAACCTTGACACCGGTTTGCGACATTAACCATTTTGATGAATTGCTCCCATACAAGGCACCGATCACTAGTTCCTTTTGCGCTATGTTCTCCAAACTACCGGGATCAGTCTTTTCTTCAATATGACTCATAATAACATTTGATACGAGATATACCGGTAACGCTGAGAACACATATTTTTTTCGCCGCTGAGGGTTATCACCGGCGCCACAGAATACATCACCCTCCCCAAACTCCAGCTTCTTTAAAACGCGTTTAAGCGGGTAGAAATTGCTGTCTATGCGCGTATTGATGTTTGATTTTGCTAACTCATTCGCCAACAATCGGTAAACCTGATCACACAAGCCAGACCCATTAGGCATGAATTTCGGCTCGGAATCTTGCTTGAGAAAGATCAATGTGTCAGCCTTCAAGGTAGGCGTTAACATAAGCAAAAAAACGAAGAGCATTCGATATCGCATAATTTAGCAACTCACTACTATCGATTCCAAAAATACCTAATTAAGGAAATACTCGCTTCCCTAAGCGAAAGCGAATGCCCTAATTAAGATAGTTTAAAATGAGTAAATAGAAACCGAAAAGAAGAAAAATTTTTACTCTTACTTCGCAAAACAAACATAGAAACTCAAAAGGTGAGATCAGTCCTCGATCTATTATTCTTTGAGGTAATTTGAAAAATACAAGGTATAAAATATTTAAGACGGCGTTGACTATCAGCTAATCATCTCAGTGTTAACGAAACAATTATGCGGAGGAGTAGTGGAGCCTTACAGTAAACCTAACTGGTATCACCGATGACGAGGTTACGGCCCAAGGCCTTGGCACGGTGTAACTGCTCATCAGCTATTTTAACCATCTCATCTAAGCTGTTTCGCAATTGGCTCGTCACACCAATACTCATCGTCACTTGCAGGTAGTTATCCTCGAAGTAAATACCTTCCTCCTCAATACGTGCGCGAAATTGATCCATTAATGAATGCGCTTGCGCCTGAGTTAAGCCTGGCAGCAGGATACAAAACTCTTCACCACCAAACCTTACCGGCAAGAAACGGCTAAAGGCTTCACGCAACAACTTACCCATAAACATCAGCACCGCATCACCTGCCTCATGTCCATACGTATCATTGATATGTTTAAACGCATCAATATCCATTACGGCCAATGCAAGAGGGCTATCACCGCGCTTTGCCCTTTCGTACAAAGCCTCACCGCTGTCGAACATGTACCGACGATTGTGTAAGCCTGTCAAATAATCTTTGTGCGCCGCATCATTTAGCGCTTGTATTAACTCGATGGACTCAAGATTATGAATTACTCGACAATGCAATTCTTCTGGAAAAAATGGTTTTTGAAGAAAATCATTGGCGCCGTTTTTTATAAATTTCGCTGATAAGGTAGATTTTTCCACCGAGGACAAACCAATAATGGCTAGATCAGATTTGTCACTGCGTCCTCTGATTTCGCGTACTAACTCAAAGCCATCCATTTCTGGCATATGATAATCGGTAATGATCAATCGTATATCAGGATGTTCTTCATATAGCGCCAAGGCACGTATACCGTTATCCGCCTCAATAATTTGGAACTGGTGGCGCAGTAAAAGATCGCACACATACTTACGGGCCGTGCGTGAATCTTCAACAACAAGAATTTTTATTTTTTCATTTAAGGCTAAACGGTGAACTAACTTGACGGCATAACCGAATGAAAAGCGGCTATCTTTTACTACGTAGTCAACGATACCGGTCACTAAAAGTTTTTCACGTCGCTCTTCGCTATAGTTAGCAGTCAATACGATGCATGGAATACCGCGATCTAGCAGATACTGAACCACCTCGCCATCGGGCGAATCTGGCAAATTTAAATCGGCAATCGACGCAAAGTAATTATTCTCTTCAATCAACTCTTTGGCGCCGAGCATGGAATCAACATAATCGACTTCGTAAGTGCTTTGGTTAAGCTCTTGTTTCACCAAATGCTTCAATATTTTTAAAACAATCGGATTATCTTCAACGACCAATACGCGTTTTATATCGGAATCCATACTTACACCGCTCGATTTTTTTAAATTATCAGTGTTCAAATGGTTGCACAGTTAAAATGATTTATTAAAAGTATAAGCACTATTCACAATAGTGGTAATTAACATTAAAAATTAAAATTAGCGATTGCATATTCAGGACATTTTTTTTTGCAAGGCGCTATACTTAATAAAAAGCACTGCGCGACGTGTGCACATATCTATCGGAGAGTTCGCTTGGAACATACAACACAAGCAATTATTTCTTACATAGGCGTTGTTGTATTGTTAAGTGTTGCGGCCTCCGGCATCTACCTTTTTAGTCCAGTCAAACATATTAAACAATTGCACACACCCACGCGCTATTTTATGGGTTACTACACGTGCACGGCACTTGCTTTTGTCATCTTCAGTGCGGCGTTCCCTAACCCGAATTTACTCAGTATTATCGTTACGAATAGTTTTTTTGCCTTGTCGTTCTATTTCCTGAAATATGGATTCGCATCCCGAAAAAATCCCGATTATAAACCTCTATACAAAGACCCCATTGTTTATACGAATCTCTTTGTACTCGCTATCATAATGGCTGGTCCACTGTATGCTATTTACGATTCAGTATTACTTCGAACGGCTTTGATCACGTTTAACTGTGCCATTATTTCCTTAACGACGCTCAAACATATTGCAAGAGTTGATGGCCAACGCGATAGCAGCGAAAACCTAGCATATTTTAGTATTTGTGTGGGTATCGCACTGTCTGCTGTTATGTTTTTAACGCTTGTCATTTATTCCGATGCATTTACTTATCTGTCTGTACTGGTGGTTGCCCAAAGCGTGCTCAACATTCTGCTGCTAGGGAGTACCTTATCCCTCTTTTTATCAGACTTATCGGCAATGTATTATCAGGAATCTATCACAGACGAATTAACCGGGCTCTACAACCGTCGTTTCTTTTTGCGCCGCGCAAGCCAAGAAACAAATGCCTCTTTTCGCTATAAGTTTCCTGTTTCAATTATCCTTTGCGACATCGACAACTTTAAAAAGGTGAATGATAATTATGGTCACCTAGTTGGCGATCATGTTCTACAGGCCTTTTCAAAGCTCTTAAAAAAATGCACACGAGAAAGTGATGTGCTGGCTCGCTTCGGCGGTGAAGAATTTATAATCATGCTACCACAGACCGATAAAAACGGTGCATATGTGCTTGCTGAGCGGATGCGCCAAGAAACTGAAGCATTGAGCGTTGGCGAGAGTAAAAAGGCGCAAGACGTCAAGTTTACGGCCAGCTTTGGTGTAACGACCTGCACTTCAAATAATTCGATTGAACAAAACATTCACTTAGTTGATGAAGCATTATACAGCGCGAAAGAGTCTGGCAAAAATCGAGTCATCATTACTGAGGCGCAGGAAACTAATCTAGATGATTCGCTTTGATAAACTGTTTTCTCCCGCGCTCGCCCAAACTCGACAGCAGAGGATACATGAAGGTCAACATTGCTGGAAAACTACACACAAGGCGTCCAAAAATACTGTCTCGATAAGGGATATAGTACTCTAACTTTTTTGTCTTTTGCGCTTTTTTGAATACCGCACCGACGACCTCCACATGTGCAGGCTTAGAAATAAAGTTAAGGGTACTTCCCCGATTTAAAGCTTCGAAACGTAACATAGGTGTATCAATCGCGCTGGGCAATAACATTGAGACACTCACGCCATAGGGCTCTAATTCGGCCCGAAACGCAATCAAAAAACCACGTAATCCAAACTTAGACGCCGAATAAGCCGCTGAACCTGGTAGCGCGACTAATGCCGCCATCGACACCGTCGTAACAATTTGGCCACGGCCTTGTTCTCGCATTTTAATGCCACACGCATGATTGAGTGCCATCGTACTCTTCAGATTCAAATCGATTTCGCGCTGCAATTCTGAACGATTAAGGTTTAACACCTTGGCAGGGATTACTCTACCGGCATTAATGAATGCCAAGGCCAGCTCTTCATCGAGGTTTTCAATTTCTTGACACAGCGCCTCAAGCGCCTCAGCATCAGTCAGGTCTAAGGCGCGAGTTTGCGCGTTTGGATAACGCGCCGAAAGTTCAGCAAGACCTTGCTCATTAATATCAATTAGAAAAAGTTGATAACCCTGCTCATGCAATAGCTGCGCTACATATTTTCCAATACCGCCACTCGCGCCCGACACGATTGCGATAGCCGTTGATTCGGTCATCGCCAAAACCACTTATTCTGCACGTTTATAAAACGCATGATTGGCATCAGGCCATCCCAGATGCTTACGCATTTTCGACATCGCTGATGCATATGCTTGAGCATTAGTATAACCGGCATGACGATCCGACTTTACATAACGAACACGCCCACTCAAATCTGGTTCGGGTCCCGATATAAACGCTTTTAATTTGTCCGCTGGCCTACCGTTACTCGCCTGTGCATAAATCGACCGAGCAATTAGATATGCCATATCATCAAACATTTTGTAGGCACCTCCATTGGTTTCTACGAAACCATTAATAAAAAGCGAGGGGTGCTTTGCGTTAAATATTTTCATGAAGGCTTGTGGGCGATTACTTTGCCAAGCATAAATATTGGGGTCTAAATACGGTAATCGCCAATGATAACCCGTTGCCAAAATAATTTTGTCTACTTCTGCAGAACGACCGTTTTTGAAGTAGGCGGTTCTCCCGTCAAGATAATCAATATCATGCATAGCGGTAATATCACCATGCTGCAAATAGTGAAGTAATTGCGAGTTTAATATGGGGTGGCTCGACAAAACGCGATGATCGGGTTTTTGCAAACCTAGTCGGCTCAGGTCACCGTTCAACAGGCGTAATAAACCACCAAAAATCAGTTGCTGTAACCGCATTGGCATCCATGAAGATTGCGCGCCGAACACATCAGCCGGCATGCCAAAAATATGCTTCGGAACAAAATGATAGCCCCTGCGCAAACTCAAATAGGCCTTTTCAGCTTTAAAAGCAGCATCACAAGCGATATCTATACCCGAGTTACCAGCTCCGACCACCAGCACACGCTGCCCAGTTAAACTAGATGAATCATGATAATCGACCGAATGCAGTATTTGGCCTAAGAAAGACTCTTGCCCTTTTAGATAAGGCTGGCTCTTATGCCAATTTGTACCACTTGCGCACACCACCCACGAAAAGAATTCGGAGACACTCGCTTGACTGCGCGTCGCTACTGTGAGGCTCCAACCGCTGCTTTGTTCTTCAACAATTTCAACAGTCGTATTAAATACAATATGCTCGAGCAATCCGTAATGTTTCGCAAAACTTTCAATGTACTCGAGGATCTGCTTATTTGAGGGATAATCGGGGTAATCATCCGGCATTGGAAACGCCTCATGCCCAGACATGGTGCGCGAAGAAATAAAATGGGCCGAACCATACATAGGGCTCCCTTCACTTTCCGCATTCCAAATACCACCGACATTTCCATGTTTTTCGTAAATCACAAACGGAATGGCCAAGGCCTTCAAGGCCCTCGCTGTCGCCAAACCTGCTGGACCCGCACCTATAATCGCAACGCGTCTATCGGACATACACTAATCTCGAATAATATGATCAATAGTCATATTTTAAGTTATTTTTTAAATTCGGGGCAACAATTAAATAATGAAAGCTTGCATTAGTGCACATCTATGGGCCACAGTACGCGCTTTGACAGATGAGTAAACTCATGCCTGAAAGTCGGCGCACCCCGAGCCAAGCACGTAGTAAAGAAAAATACGAACAAATCCTCCGCGCCGCAACAGCACTAATTGGCGAACGCGGAAATGATTCCGTGAGCATGCGAGAAATTGCCAAGCATGCGGGTGTCGCGCTGAGCTCAATTTATCAATATTTTCCGGACAAGAACGCAATACTGGCCGCTATTATGCAGTCTTATTTTCAACAGATTCGCCAGAACCTCTCTGAAAAAGTGGCATCATGGCAAAGCGAAAAGGAAGCGCAGCAGGGTATCATCAACACCATTGATATGTTTTATGCGCTATTTAAAGAAGAACCGGTGCTTGCGACATTGTGGGCAGGTATGCAAGCAAATAAACAACTGAAAGACCTCGATACTGAAGACACTCAAATAAACGCTAAATTATTAAGCGAAAAACTTCGAGATTTTTATCCACAACATTCATTTGAAGCCCTTCATGCTGCAGTCACCTTGCTTTTGCATACAGCCGGCATGGCGGTTCGCATCGCCATGGATTTGCCTGAAGAAAAATCATTGGCATTGATGGAAGAGTTAAAAACCTTAGCGACACTGCGTCTTCAATCTTTGTAATTAGGTACGTTAGATAGAACGAAGGACCTCGCTTCGACCGCTATAAATCGAGTACCAACACTGCGATTAGCCTTGATTCTTTCTCAGTAAAATTCATTAAAATATTTAGTCGACATAAACTGACAAGAAAATAACCAAGTTTTAGCTGCAAAACGGAGTTGTGTTAAGAATCGAAATTAAAACGCTTCTTAAATGTGACCAGTGAGCTCGGCCAATACAATACTTTGCTAAAAAGTTGCGCCATTGATAATTTGATTTTGTTTGCACCGTTGCGTGCGTTTACTCTACTTCTAAACAGTTAAAAAGGCTGCTGGCCGAGACTGGTGTCCCGAGCAGCACGGACTCCCATTCGCCAAGCGCCTGCATGTCAGAACAATAGTGGTAAACCTCCATGCCAGCTGTGGTTGCTAAAACACCAATAGTGCCAAGGCTAAAAGCAGCAACTGAATTTGCTAATACCCTGCGGCTAGCGCGCTTTACAAACCGTTTCTTAATCTGTTGTTTTTTTAGTGTGTGGTGTTGCCTAGCTTTTTCTAGGCGCTTGTGACTGGTTTTATATTT
>ENA-OSET01005278-OSET01005278.1-sediment-metagenome-genome-assembly--contig:-NODE-5278-length-11002-cov-3.183066_pt1 | contig 11002 bp, 9 predicted proteins | sample MGYA00237882_ERZ534229 | MGnify/ENA primary metagenome ERZ534229 (study PRJEB26408, sample SAMN06266212) | sediment metagenome | isolation source: Hudson Canyon methane seep mesocosm | place: USA:Hudson...
TAAATAAAGGTAACTTTTGATTTGTTGATGCTTGGTAGCATTCAGAAAAATCATTTAAACCCTCAATTACAATGTCAGCGTCTTTGTCTTCGCGAACAGCATAAGCATCAAAACCGCAGCGTTTAAGATAAAACATTTGGTCATGCAGTATATCGCCCATTGCTCTTAGTTCACCTGAATACTTAAAACGATCACGTAATATACGAGCGTAAGAATAACCGCGACCATCTGCAAACTTAGGAAAGTTAATGGCTATCAAGTTTAGTTTATTAATGTATGGTTCTAGTTCTTCTGGACCTTCATCACTATCTAACCATACGCCAATACTTTCACTTTTAACAAGTTGCTCAGCGTTTGCTAGCCAAAATTGTTTAGGTACTAATACGGGGTTTTGGCTTGTTAGTAATTCATCCACCGAACCTGAAAAATCTTTATCTAATGTTTGGCAAGTGTTATCGCTTACCACAGCGTTTTTAATTAGCTTTGGCATAAACTCGCTCCTTAAATGGGGTCATACCGATTCTGCGGTAGGTATCTACAAACAATTCTTCTTCTGTACGGTTTTCGGTGTACACATTGATGATTTTTTCAATAACATCCGCCATTTCTGCACGTGCAAACGAAGGGCCTAAAATTTTACCTATTGTTGCGTCGCGTCCAGAGCGGCCACCGAGCGACACTTGGTAGAATTCATCCCCGCGCTTATCAACACCTAATACGCCGATATCACCAATATGATGATGACCGCAAGCATTCATGCAACCTGAGATATTAAGATCTAATTTTCCGAGGTCATAAAGGTAATCAAGGTCATCAAACTTAAGTTGAATCTGCTCCGCAACAGGAATTGACTTCGCATTTGCTAAACCACAATAATCGCCACCAGGGCAGCAAATCATGTCAGTCAGCATGCCAAGGTTAGGTGTTGCGAAACCTAATAGATTGGCCTTCTGCCAAACATCAAATAATTGATCTTGACGTACATCAGCTAAAACGATGTTTTGTTCATGCGAGATACGAACTTCACCAAAACAATATTCATCAGCCATCGCTGCAACAGCAGTGGCTTGGCTTGCTGTCACGTCACCAGGGGGAATGCCTAGCTTTTTAAGGGTCAGTGTAACGATCGAATAGCCAGAAATTTTGTGTTCATTTGTATTTCTAATAACCCAGTTTGCAAATTCTGAGTTAGAAGCTTTCGCTTCTTCAAATGCCTTAGGATTATTTTCTAGCTGGGCATAGTTTGGCGCAGTAAAGAAGCTCTTCACGCGGTCAATTTCAGCTTGAGTGAGTTGAACTTCAGTGTCTTTGTGGTGTTGCCATTCGGCTTCAACCATTTCTGCAAATTTGGCAGGAGTAAGAGCTTTAACAAGAATCTTAATTCGTGCTTTGAATTTATTGTCACGACGGCCATGCATATTATAAACACGAACAATACTGTCTAAATAAGTCAGTAGATCTTTTTCGGGTAAAAAGCTTCTGATTTCTGAGCCAACAACAGGGGTTCTGCCAAGACCCCCGCCCGCAAATACTTTAAATCCAATTTCGCCTTTGTCATTCTTGATAATTTCTAGGCCTATATCATGAAAGGCAATTGCAGCACGATCGCCGTCAGGGCAAGAATTTACAGCAATTTTGAATTTTCTAGGTAAAAAAGCAAACTCAGGATGTAAGGTTGACCATTGACGAATTATTTCACAATAAGGTCGAGAATCAATCACTTCGTTTTCAATTGCACCTGAAAACTGATCAGCTGTCGTATTTCGAATACAGTTACCGCTGGTTTGAGTCGCATGCATTTCAACTTCATTCAGTTCTTCTAGAATGTCAGGCACGTCTTTAATTTCAGGCCAGTTAAATTGTACATTTTGGCGTGTTGTAAAGTGGACATAACCTTTATCGTAATCAAGGCTAACTTGAGCCAACTTCCGAAGTTGTGTTGACGATAGCATACCGTAAGGTATGGCAACTCTTAGCATGGGGGCTAAGCGTTGTACATATAAACCATTTTGTAAACGTAGCGGAAGAAAATCGTCTCCGTCTAATGTTCCGTCAATAAAACGCTCAGTTTGGCCACGAAACTGTTTAGTTCGTTCTTGAACGATTTGTCTGTCGTATTCGTCGTATTTGTACATTGTCGCTTCTCAGAAAAAAAAGACCCTTACGCGGGTATAGCAAAAATTTGGGGCGTAAGAGTATCAGCTTTTAAAGCTTCATTAAATAAGTTTGTGTTTAGACTTGGTCAAAAAGCTAACTTTTAGTCGTAACTTAATACCGGAGATAACCACTTCTCAGCTTCTTCAATCGACATACCTTTCCGGTCAGCATAGTGTTCAACTTGATCTTTCGTTATTTTGCCAACTGAAAAATATTTTGACTCAGGGTGTGAATAATAAAACCCACTTACAGATGCCGCAGGTGTCATGGCAAAGTGCTCAGTCAAAACAATATCACTATGCTCTGTTGCACTTAAAAGCTCGAATAAAGCGGTTTTTTCTGTATGATCAGGGCAGGCAGGATAACCTGGTGCTGGCCTAATTCCAGAATACTGTTCTTTTATCAATGCTTCGTTGCCTAGTGCTTCATCTTCGGCATAATGCCAAAACTCTTTACGTACGCGCTCATGCATACGTTCTGCAAACGCTTCGGCTAAACGGTCAGCAAGTGCTTTAACCATAATAGAGTTGTAATCATCTTGGTTATCTTGATATTGTTTTGCTAATGCCTCGGCTCCAATACCTGTTGTAACGGCAAAGCCTCCAATATAATCTTGAATTCCTGTATCTTGTGGTGCGATAAAGTCTGCTAATGAACGTCTCGTGGCGCCATTTACCTTATCGGATTGCTGTCGTAAATGATGAAGGTTAGCTTGTATTTTATTTCGGTCTTCATCTTTATAAACCGAAACAACATCATGATCAGTTGTGTTGGCGGGCCAGAATCCAATGACACCTTTCGCTGTTAAGTGCTTTTCATTAATTAACTTTTTAAGCATTTTCTGGGCGTCATTAAATAGGTTTGTCGCAGCTTCACCGACTTTTTCATCTGTAAGGATTCTAGGGTATTTTCCAGCCAAATCCCAAGTGATGAAGAATGGAGTCCAATCAATGTAATCAATTAATTCTTCCAAGGGGTAGTCATCAAACACTTTAACGCCAGTAAAAGTTGGACGTGGTGCTGAATAATTGTCCCAGTCAAGCTGTAAACGATTTTTACACGCCTGTTGGTAACTCAGGTATTTTGTTTTAGCTTGTTTGTTTTTGCGACGCTCACGAACAGTTTCGTATTCGGTCTGGATATTTTGGATAAAATCATCTTTAAGTGTCGTACTCATTAATGAGGTAGCGACACTGACGCTACGAGAAGCATCTGTTACATAAACAGCTTGGCTGTTTTGGTATTGAGGGTCAATCTTAACGGCAGTATGAGCTTTAGAAGTAGTTGCACCACCAATCATAAGAGGGATGTCGAAGCCTTCGCGCTGTAATTCTTTTGCAACATAAACCATTTCATCTAACGATGGGGTAATAAGGCCACTCACACCAATAACATCTACATTATGCTCTTTTGCTGCCTTTAAAATTTTGTCGGCAGGCACCATGACTCCAAGGTCAATAATTTCATAATTATTACACTGTAATACCACGCCTACAATATTCTTTCCTATATCATGAACATCGCCTTTTGCCGTGGCCATTAATATTTTGCCTTTACTTACTTGAGCGCCATTCTTTTCTGCTTCAATGAAAGGTAATAGATGGGCGACTGATTGCTTCATCACACGTGCGCTTTTTACGACTTGTGGAAGAAACATTTTACCCTCGCCAAATAGATCACCTACAACGTTCATTCCATCCATCAAAGGCCCTTCAATAACCTCAATAGGGCGGTCGGCAACTAAACGTGCTGCTTCAGTATCTTCTACTATATATGTTGTAATGCCCTTTACTAGTGCGTGCTCTAAGCGTTTGTTGACGGGAAAATCTCGCCATTCAAGGTTTTCAGCTTGAGTTTGTTTAGCTGCACCTAAAAATTGACCTGCAACCTCAAGTAGTCTATCTGTCGCATCATCGCGACGGTTTAACACAACATCTTCAACACGTTCTTTAAAATCAGGTTCAATTTCATCATAGATAACGAGTTGACCAGGATTCACAATTCCCATGTTCATGCCTGCTTTGATTGCGTGGTACAAGAACACAGAGTGAATTGCTTCGCGAACGTGATCATTACCTCTAAACGAGAATGAAACGTTACTAACTCCGCCAGAAACACTGGCATGAGGAAGGTTTTGTCGAATCCATCGTGTAGCTTCGATAAAATCAACTGCATAATTGTTGTGTTCTTCAATACCTGTAGCGACAGCAAAAATGTTAGGATCAAAAATGATATCGGTTGGCGGCATGCCTGTCTTAATCAAAATGTCGTAAGAACGTTTGCATATCTCGGTTTTTCGCTCATAAGTATCCGCTTGGCCGTTTTCATCAAAAGCCATTACTACTGCCGCAGCACCATAGCGGATACAGCTTTTAGCACGAGCAACAAATTCTTCTTCACCTTCTTTAAGGCTGATGGAGTTTACGATTGCTTTACCTTGTACGCATCGTAACCCAGCTTCAATTACCTCCCATTTTGAGGAGTCGATCATGATTGGGACTCGAGAGATGTCGGGCTCAGAGGCAATAAGATTTAAATAAAGCTCCATAGCTTCTTTTGATTCCAACATTCCCTCATCCATGTTGATATCAATTATCTGCGCGCCATTCTCTACTTGGTCTCGTGCAACATCTAATGCTTCTTCAAATAGCTCTTCTTTAATTAAGCGAAGAAATCGTTTGGAACCAGTCACATTGGTTCGCTCACCAACATTAATGAAGAGAGAATTTTTGTCACTTACAAATGCTTCAAGACCAGAGAGTCTTAATTTAGGTTCGATTGTTGGTTTTTGTCTTGCTTGGTATTTTTCCATGCGTTTTGCTATGGCATGGATATGTTCAGGTTGTGATCCACAGCAGCCACCGATAATGTTAACCAGTTGTTCGCTAGCAAACGTTTCAATGATGTCGGCCATTTCTTCAGGTGTTTGGTCGTATTCACCAAATTCATTAGGTAAACCAGCATTCGGATGAGCGCTTACATAAGAAGTAGATTTGTCAGAAATTTCTTGAATATGAGGGCGTAGGGCGTCAGCACCTAAGGCACAATTAAAACCAACACTGAGTGGTTTGCAATGTTCAACCGAAATCAGGAAGGCTTCAGCGGTTTGACCCGAAAGTGTGCGGCCTGAAGCGTCAGTGATGGTGCCTGAGATCATGATGGGTAGATTGGTGCCTGAGTCAATGAAATATTGTTCCGTTGCGTAAATAGCAGCTTCAGAATTTAGTGTGTCAAAAATGGTTTCAATAAGAATAATGTCAGAGCCGCCTTCAACGAGCGCTTGAACGGCCTGATAGTAGTTGTCGTAAAGCTCTTGAAAGGTAACATTTCGAAAACCTGGATCATTTACATCTGGGCTTAAAGAGGCTGTGCGAGAGGTAGGGCCTACCGCGCCAGCTACAAAACGTGGTTTGTCTGGCGTTTCTAAAGTTTTTTTGTCTGCTTCTACGCGTGCTAGTCTTGCAGCTTCAAAGTTGAGCTCATAAACAAGTGACTCCATGTTGTAGTCTGCTTGTGAAACCTGTGTGGAGTTAAAAGTATTGGTTTCAATGATATCTGCGCCAGCATCAAGGTATTGTGCGTGTATTTTAGCAATCGCATCAGCTTGGGTAAGGCAAAGCAGGTCATTGTTTCCTTTAACGTCCGATGCGTGATCTTTGAAGCGCTCACCGCGATAATCCTCCTCACTTAATTCGAGTAATTGAATCATCGTACCCATTGCGCCATCAAGAATAAGAATTCGGTTTTCTAGTGCATCATTTAAATTGCTGAGGCGCTTGGCTAAATCAGACATTGAGTGCTTTACCTTTTAATTAACATTAGTGCTGAGTGATGTTTTGCGTAAGATATTATTTACGACATTGAATTATATCACTTTCAATTTACAGGCTGGCAATCATACTTTAAATAAATCTATATTGAAATATTTTGATATAGATCATTTTTAAACTTAAAACGATAACAAATATTACTTGAGTAAAATACTAAGGCTTTATCAACTGACGGAAAACGCTTAGAATATACTTACTGTAAGAATTGAATTGGAGTTTTTGGCTATATGGTTACTGTTTCTGAATCTGCACAGCGTTATTTATCACAGTTAATTACAAATCAAGATGCAAGCGAAACAGGCGTGCGTATGTTTGTTACTCAGCCAGGTACTAAGATGGCTGAGACCTGCTTAGCGTATTGTCAGCCTGAAGATGTGATTGAGGACGATGAAATTATCGTACTTGAAGGTTTTAAGCTTTATCTCGAACAAAAAAGTCTACCTTTCCTTGAAGAGGCTTATGTTGATTACGCAGAAGAGAAAATGGGCGGCCAGTTAACGATTAAAGCGCCTAATGCAAAAATGCCAAAGATCAGTGATGACTCGCCACTACCAGACAGAATTAAATACATTCTAGCAACAGATATAAACCCAGGGCTAGCATCGCATGGCGGTGATGTCTCATTGGTTGAGATTACTGAAGATATGGTTGTTATTCTACGATTTGGTGGAGGTTGCCAAGGCTGTAGCGCAGTTTCTATTACTCTCAAGGATGGTGTTGAGAAGCGTTTGCTTGAAGTGCTGCCAGAAATTAAAGGTGTTAAAGACGTAACCGATCATACCGTTACAGAAAACGCTTACTATAAGTAGCTTTTATAAAGTAATAATGGTGAATATTTACGAAAAGGCGCGGATAAAACATAACTGTTTTATCCGCGCCTTTTTTGTTTCTAAGTCTCTATAAGAAAGACTTGTCCCGGTTATTCCATAGCGTTTCAGCTTTCTCTAGTGCTGCGTCTTGGTTTAATGACATATCAAGCGATCGTAATGCGAAGGCTGCAGTGCTAATGATTGCAGCTCTAGCATATTCATCATCTATATCAGAATTCCAAAATGACCGCATGTATTCGATAGTCATGTCTTGAGCTTTTACATGTCGGCGTGGAAATACTGCTGGCCACGTCTCTTCGCTTAATTCTCCCTTAATACTGTATTTTGCATTAAGTATATTGTCTGGGTTGCATTCGATTTCGCCGCCTTCACCTTTAATAACGCCGACGGTCTCATAGCCAAGCAATGCGCCCGACTCTTGGTGTAGGCCGCTGTATGGAGGGTGAAAAATACCTTGAAGTACTGTGGATGCCTTAAGTGGGTTTAGAAGTCTGGCAAAAGAGTGGACGGGGGAGCGCAACCCTAAAATATGTCGCATATTGATCATTTCTGCCAGCTTAGGATTTATATTTCGTAAAGGCATATAAGCAAAATTGCGATCATCTAAATGAGTTTTAGCATCTCCCCAATTATTTGCTAGTGGGATGTTTAACGCTGTAAGTATGTTTTCGGTATAAAGTCTGTTGGCTGTATGGCCGCTAGCGCCATGCATGAATACACGATAGCCTGCTTGAGCTAATATAAAGGTCGAAAAAAGAAACCAAGGTAAATGTCTTCTTTTACCGGCATAAGAAGACCAATCTATGTCTGCTTTAATGCTTTCGGGAGCTTTGTTACAGCTTTGAGCTGCTTTAACAAAGCCACAAATTTCTTCTTTTGATTCTTCTTTAACGCGCAGTAGCATTAAAAAAGCGCCGACCTGCAAATCCTCAGCTTCGCCTTTTAGAATCATGCTCATCGCCTCAAAGGCTTCTTCCTCGGAGAGTGAGCGACTGCCTTTTTTACCTTTGCCAAGGATTCTGACAAATTTTGCAAAAGGGTGTTCTTGATTGTCTTGTAAAATATTGGTATCGGTCATGGTTTATAAACAATTTGTTGGTTTTGGAAGTCCTGCAATTTTACTGGCAATTTTTGCAGGGCTTCCAGGAAATAATGAGAGTAAGTGAATGCTGTTGCCTTTGCCATCACCTAATTGTTGTTTTACAGTTTTAACTAAAATTCTCATTGCGGGTGAGATAGCATATTCTTGATAAAAATTTCTTAGAATATAAATAACCTCCCAGTGAGCATCGGTTAAGGTAATGCTTTCTTCAAGCGCGATTTGAACAGCAAGTTCTTCATTCCAGTCGTCTAAGTTAACAAGAAAGCCTTGCTTGTCTCTCTGAGGTGTCATATTTATCAATACCAGCTTATTGTTTTTGCGTGTGAGGCGCTGAGTTCAACAAACTCTTGGTAAGTGATAAAGCTTACATTACAGATACGACTGTCTAAATCTTCTTGAATAATTCCTCGAGCAATTGCATCGTTTGCCAGTACGAATATGTTTTTGGCACAGAAAGACCAGTGATCCTCTGTTGTAAAAATAGTTGGATCTAGCAGTTGGTAAGTACCATCTTCTATTAATAAAACAGAATCTATGTTTGAGCAAGTATTTGTTAATTGCTGATTTAGTTCTGTGTGTGATTGTGCTTTGTTAAGTGTATGTAAAATCAACTTAAGCCTCTTTTAAAATCTGAAAACAGTGGTGGCGTTTTGGTAAAGTTCTCGTGATTCATTAGCGGAAACTTTTTTGATGTTAAGGTTGTGGTCAACACCTTTAATATTCCGGTCTAAAAGGCTTTGTTCATCAACAAATATTTTTTCTACGCCATAAATAGGAAGCACTTTCAGCATTTGACTGAGGTTTTTTGAATCAATTTCTTTAGGTTTTTGTGCAGCCAGTAGTTGATAGCAGGCGTCGCCTGTAAATAATATTGATACATCTTGTTCAAAAGTGCCGGCTGCTAGCGCAAGGTCGAGAGATTCTTTTGCATTACCTGAGCTATAAGGTGCAGATTGATTTACGATTAATATTTTATTTGTCTTAGGCTGGTTCATTGTTTTACTCATTGCCCAAAGGTAATGACTTGGTCAGACAAAGCAGTTGCTTCAACTAATTGGCCTAAGCCCGATAGATCGAATTGTTTGGCCATATTTGAGTTATCTTTGTTGTGTCGCTTTGCTTCGCTATCGTCGAGTAAGCCGCGTCTAGCTGCTGCAGCAATACAGGTGACAAAATCAAGTGAATGCTGTGCTTGTAGGTCTTGCCAGCCCTGATATAAATCGAACTCATCTTGGGGTGGAGTGGCAATAGCGCTACTGTTATGAATGCCGTCTTGGTAAAAAAATACTCGATATATTGTATGTTTTGATTCAAGAGCTGCTTTTACAAAACGAAAAGCCGAATAGGCTGATTGTGAATTAAAGGGGGCGCCTAAAACGAGTATCGAAAAAACCATGTGTCTGCTCGCTCTAAAATAAAAGTAGAATAAATAAGATTAAATAAAAAAGGCCCTACGTTTTTAAACGAAGAGCCTTAATTCTTAAAAGGTCGTTTAGTCGTCGCTGCCGGCACCTAAAATGCTAAGCAGGCTAACGAAGATGTTATAAATAGAAACATACAAGCTGATAGTTGCCATAACATAGTTACGCTCACCGCCATTAATGATGTTGCCAGTCTCATATAAAATAGCTGCTGATGAGAATAATACAAATCCACAAGAGATCATTAATTGAAGGCCTGCAATTTGAGTGAATGCTCCAAGGATCATCGCCCCAATTAGAACAAAGAAGCCAGCCGTTAAAAACCCACCTAAAAAGCTAAAGTCTTTACGAGTGGTTAGAGCGTATGCAGAAAGGCCAAAAAACACAAAGGCTGTTAGGCCAAGCGCGTTCATTACAACAGGCATCGCGCCTGCGCCAGCAAACATACCAATTAATGGGCCTAAGGTGTAACCCATGAAACCAGTTAACGCAAAAGTACTAAGAATTCCAAAAGGGCTGTTACGTAATTTTGCGGTTAAAAAGAATAAACCATAAAATCCAACCAAAGTAACGATGAATCCTGGTCGAGGTAGGTCCATTGAAAGAAATGCAGTGAATGCAGAGAATGCAATGGTTATACCTAAAAGCAAATAAGTATTTTTTAATACTGATGCAGCGCTGGTGTTGAGTGCTTCTTTGCCCGCGGTGTTCATGATATTACTTAAGTCAGCATTTTGAGAACTTGCCGCTTGCGAGTTTGGAAATTTTTTATCTTGCATAAAATGCTCCGTTAAATATTAACCATAAAAATGTCTATTGCTTATACACCTATAATAGTGATGAAAAATAATTATTCAACTGACAATTCTTTTAATAATAAATCGTTGACACACATAAATAATTTGGTAAGATGCATCCGCTTTCGACGAGAAAGCAATTGCGGTGAGTTGGCAGAGCGGTTGAATGCACTGGTCTTGAAAACCAGCGTGGGTTTGTAGCCCACCCGGGGTTCGAATCCCTGACTCACCGCCACTCTTCTAAAACCCTTGTAAATTAATAGTTTACAAGGGTTTTTTTATGCCTGTGCAGTGAGATATGTAATATAAGGTAATTCAGTGTTACCAAGGTTTATGATTTAAGTCGCATCCTAGAAACCAGCTGAAAACCTCTATTTATCAAACTCCCATAATATCAAAATACTTCCAAATTACGTCTGGTGCAAAGCGTCTCAATACGTTGTCTAAGGTGCTAGGTTTCATATTGTTCTTGCTCTGTCTGATACATAGTATTCGCTTCTTTGTCTAAATAGCAGGCACGCAAAAAACCGCAGAGGGACTGACAGTTAAATGTCTCTACTTTGGTGTATTGGGTTTCAAGGGAAGGGTTTGGGTATCTATTAGTGTGGGAGTCGATTGATTAAATTCGAGCAGGCACTTCTGTACTGATATTAAAGCTCATCTTTGGTAAGTTCCGAACCCAATTATTCATATATAGAAAGGAATCTATCATGTCAATGCTAAGTTTTATTCGTAAATTCGGTCAATTACTTTATATTATTACGGGTGATGGGTAGCCTATCAAGGTGTCAATTACTGATCTTAAAGGGCGACAGGTCAAGCTTAGCGTTGACGCTGATTTGTCAGTTACCATTCTTAGTAAGAA
>ENA-OSET01005279-OSET01005279.1-sediment-metagenome-genome-assembly--contig:-NODE-5279-length-11001-cov-15.313347_pt1 | contig 11001 bp, 11 predicted proteins | sample MGYA00237882_ERZ534229 | MGnify/ENA primary metagenome ERZ534229 (study PRJEB26408, sample SAMN06266212) | sediment metagenome | isolation source: Hudson Canyon methane seep mesocosm | place...
AGCAATAAGTTCGTTGCCTAAGCATTTATTTAATAGTTCAATGACTTTTGTATCGCCTTTCATGGCTGTCTCTCTTTAGTTGTTATTATGGAGAAGAGCTTAAATTTTTTAACAATGAAAGTCAAAGCTAAACTATTGATATTTAATGTAAATATCAATGATTATCATTTGTTGTTATCGGGGAAAGTAAGGTTATTCACGAAAAGTCGAATAAAAATAAGTGCTTGGAGAGAAGCGTTTTGGTACGAGCAGAAACGATCAGATTAAAGTGTCTAGATATTTAGATCTTACTACGGGGAGAGCATTAGCTCATGCAGGCAACGTCAGCTAGGTTTGCGCTATCTGAATCTTGTAATAAGCGGTTTACTTTGAACTGGCACTTACCACAACAAGATGCGGCGCCGGTATCTTCACGTACAGCATCAACCGTTGTGGCACCCATTTCTATCGAGGACTCGATGGTTGCTGAATTTATATTGTTACAAACACATATAATCATAATTTGTATGCTATTTAAGTTTAGTAATCTTGATGTAAATAATAATGATTAGCATTTGAACTGTCAAGTGTGATGTTGAAATTATGAGTAATCTTATGCGTTAAGCACCAATAAACTGCCGGTAACCATCACTAAACAGGCTGACATGCGGCGGAGAAAATGTTCTTCTTTGAATATGCGATAACCCAAAAAGACTTGTAAAACCATGCTTAACTGAAACAAAGCTAAGGTATATGCAATCATCAGTTTTGATAAAACCAACATAGAGGCGTATTGCATTAAGAACATTAATACGCCGAGATAACAAAAACTAAGAATGTATTGCTTGGCTGTAGTTATTTCTTTATTAAACGGTGTTGGGCAGAAAAATACACAAGCCAAGACGGCAAGAGGGAAGCCGATTAAGCACCAAAACACGGTAGCAGGTAAGGCACCACCGAGCAGCACTGCGTTTTTTAAGGGCAGGGTACCAATTGAAAATAATAGGATAGATAAAAACCGATATTGAACGCCTTTGATTGAGAATAAGCTTAACAGGCGGTTGGCACTAAATTTTTGCTGGCTAGGGAATAAAAAATAACTGCCGATAACGATAATAGCAATGCCGGTAAAACCTTGGGAATTAGGGACTTCACCGAGAAAGATCATCGCTAAAACCATCGACACCAATACTTTGTAGGCATTGAGAGGCCCGAAGACCGATAGATCGGTTTTAGATAAAGACATGACTAAAAACACAGTGCCGGCCATATCTAATAATGCAGCAAAGAAAATATTAAACCAAAATGATGTCGTTAGATCTTCATAAGCGAAGCTAAATAATAGCGGAAGACAAATAATGCTAAGAACAAAATAAGACACCACGACGATGAACAAAGGGTGCAAGTCATGGTGGGTAAGTTTTTTTTGAAAAACATTAGCAAATGAGGCGGATAATATTCGGCCTAAAACAATAAGTAATTCCAACGAGAGGCAGCCTAATAACTAAATGATATTGCGATTATATGGTGTGGCTTTGATTTCTACCCGAAGATTTTGCTTTATATAAGGCTTCATTGACGCGATTGATTAGAGATAAACGATTACTATTGGCTTCAGGTGTGATGGTAGAACAACCGACACTGATGGTAACGTGCTCTGCAACACTGGAATTAATATTTGAGATCTCTGCCTTTCCAATATTTTCGCGACAACGTTCGGCGATTATTGAAGCCTCTTCACTGTCAATATCTGGCAAAATAATGGCAAATTCTTCTTTATCGTAACGGACAACAAGATCAGTCGCACGTTTTACCGTGTTTTCTAATATGCTGGCCACGAGTTTTAAACAACTATCTCCCGATGGGTGACCGTAATAATCATTAAATTGCGTGAAGTAATCAACTTCGACCATGATTAAAGACAATGGTTGTTTACTACGCATTGCTCGTGCCCATTCTTGTTCAAGATAACTATCAAAATGGCTACGGTTGGCGAGCCCGGTCAAACTGTCATTCAATGTAATTCTGTCAAGTTCATCTTTGGCTTTATTTAACTCAGCTGTTCTTTCTAATACTAGTTGTTCAGTGGAGGATGAATGACGAGCAAGTAAAAATATATACGCAATGCCAAAGGTAATAAAGATAGCGACTAATAAAGCAATGACAAAAGGGGTTGAACTGCGGTGCTCAGAAAAGTATTTATTGCTTGGTGTTGCAGAAATACTCCATTGTCTACCACCGAGAGTCGAGAGAGATTTTTGATATACAAAAGATTTATTTTTAACATTGCTTAAAGGAACATCATATTGAAACAGTTGTTCCGGTGGCGATATGTTGGCATCAACAATGCTGAAATTAATTTTCTGCTGAGAAGATCGAGTGATTGCATGCTCAATAAGATCATCAATTCTAAATACACCTAAAACAAAACCAGTTAACTTAGCGGCCCGTTCGTCTTTGGTGATAGGCCTTCCCTCATAGATGGGTAAAAATGCTAAAAACCCTTTTTGTTTTGCTCTTTCTTGAACCAAAGTAATGCTGGCGGAGACAATGAGATCTCCCGATTGTGTTGCCGAGATTAATGCTTCTTGGCGTCGTGAATTAGAGGCAAGATCAAAACCTAAAGCGGCTTCATTACCAATATAAGGTTCGAGATATGACACAGGGAAATAATCATCACGTACTGCTGCGGTGACCATATTGCCTTGTTGATTACGTTCGATAATTATATATTCTGGGTAATCTTGTTGCCGATTACGTTCATAGTCGGTCCGTTCACGATGATTTATTTTGGGGATCCATTCCAGTGCTTGAATGTTAGTGTGACGGTCTAATAGAAGTGATGAAAACTGTTTGAATTCATCATCGGTGACATGTTCGGAACTATCATATAAACCTTTTAAGGCATATACAGCTTCGAAGTTAAGGGCTATTTCTCGTTCGATGGATGAGACTTGTTCATCAACATCTTGTGCAAAGCGAGAAGCAATAGTGCGTGTTTCTAGATCATAAAATGACCAACCAAGAATAGATGAAAAAACTAAACCTAGTAGTAAGGAAAAAAGTAAAACAAGGTTGGAGTATGGTTTCACAATTGCATAGTTACCTATGAAATGGTCTTAAGCCATACTGTAAGCTTATTTTAATCGGTATGCGAAGTTTCTCTCATATAGCTCGATGAAGTTGCATCATGTTGATACTTTTCATAGCTGCTGATTTCACCTGATTTGTCGAAAGAAAATACGATAAAGTTATCTTTTTTGTCACCCATCTCCATACCCGGCGTACCGACTGGCATTTGAGGTACGGATAAACCGGCGATATCAGGCTTTGTCGTTAATAAACGTTTGATGTCATCGGCAGGAACATGACCTTCAATGACATAACCATCAATCAAAGCGGTGTGGCAGGATGTCATTTGTCGGGGTAATTTGACAGCGCCCTTCACACTAGCCATATCTTGCGTCAACATATCGATGACAGTGAAGTTATGTTTTTCTAGATGTTTAATCCATTTGTGACAGCACTGACAATTGGGAGCACGATAAACCGTAATCTCTTTATTGCCTTGGTAGTTTTGTGTTGAATCATCCCAACTGCTTTCTGCTGAGACCATGGCCGAACTTATGAAAAACAATATTGTTGATACAACAGAAAAAATTAATCTCATTATAAATACTCAACTAATATTTCTATTTTTGGTGCTTGTTGTTCAACATGCTGTATAGCCGCCATCACCGATTTCTCATTTTTAGGATCAGCGTTATTAGGCAATATATTTACGCTAATATTTGCTGTTGATAGTTCTTCTTTTTGACTATCAGACAGTACATCATCATTCACCCATAAGCTGGCTTTATCTTGTTTGATAATGTCCTTAGCTTCGTCAAAACCTTCGGAGGTGAAGATAAGATAGATCATATCTAGTCTTTATCCATTGCCAAATAGGCGCTTTCTGAAATGGCTGACCAATCATCATTTAGTTGGCGAAATTGTTGGTAAGCTTCAAAGACTTGTTTGAACTTAGGATCTTTATCCGCTTCTTCTTTTAATGTTTCATCGGTCAAGCTTCTAAGTTTAGCCAATACATCTTTTGGAAAATGATGAATTTGTACGTTTTCACGTTGACGTAGTTCTTGCAACGCAGACATGTTTTTTTGTTCCATTTCAGACAACATTCGAACATTTTCAGCTTGAGCTGCATTACTTACAATCGCTTGTAAATCTGCTGGTAGACTCAACCATGCTCGTTCATTAATCGTGAGCTCGAGTACTGTGCCGGGTTCATGCCAGCCTGGATAATAATAATGTTCTGCCGCGCGATATAAACCTAAACGTTGATCGTGATAAGGGCCAATCCACTCGGTAGCATCAATGGTATTACGTTCAAGTGCGGTGTATACCTCACTACCTGCGAGTAACACAGGGTTACCACCTGCTTTAGCAAATACTTTTCCGCCTAAACCCGGAATACGCATTTTCAGACCTTTAATATCTTCAAGCGAGTTAATTTCTTTATTAAACCAGCCGCCCATTTGCACGCCTGTATTGCCAAGCGGGAAGGGCACAACATGGAAGGGTTTATAGACTTCACGCCATAAATCTAAACCGCCGCCATCGTATAACCATGCATTCATACCTCGCGCTGTCATGCCAAAAGGTACGGTTGAGAAGAACTGTGCCTCAGGTACTTTACCTGCCCAGTAATAGGCACTGCCGTGGCCCATTTCAACCGTGCCTTGTGAAACAGCATCAAACGTTTGTAAAGGTGGTATTAACTCACCACCGGCATACACTTTGATATTGAGGCGACCATTGGACATGACTTTGATATTGTCAGCAAATCGCTCTGCACCCTCTTGTAAAACGGGGAAGCCGGGCGGCCAAGTGGTCACCATTTTCCAGTTATACGTTTTACTGTTGTCAATGCCAGTGGTTTGAGTATTAGTAGATGTGCTTTCAGGACCACAAGCTGCTAACAACAAGGAAAAAATGCTGACGAAAAGGATACGAAAAAAATTTGACATGAGCATAAAGACTTCCTGAATTAAATAGTTTCTAACTTGGCATAAGCCAACACCAGCCATTTACTGCCAGCATGTTTAAAATTAACTTGAACGCGAGCACTTTTACCTGAACCTTCAGTATCAATAATAACGCCACCACCAAATTTTTGGTGGTGAACTTGTTGGCCAGGTTTAAAGCCGGTTTCATTCAGTGCTGTCGTATGTTTTGGTGCCATTGGAGAATAACCGCTACTTACCGTGTTTTTTCTAGCACGCACTTCTTCGATTCGATCTGTTGGCAGCTCTCTTAAGAAACGTGAAGGGGTAGGCGACATTTCTTGGCCATATAGATAGCGCGATTCGGTATACATCAGATAGAGTGTTTTTCTAGCTCGAGTCATGCCGACGTAACAGAGCCGACGTTCTTCGGCGAGACGTGCAGGATCATCACTCGAACGTTGACCTGGGAATAAACCTTCTTCCATACCCACCATAAATACAGCGGGGAACTCTAATCCCTTAGCGGAATGCAAGGTCATTAATTGCACACAATCTTCCCATTGATCTGCTTGGTTTTCTCCGGCTTCTAGCGCCGCGTGAGAAAGAAAGGCATTCAACAACGACATGTCTTCGGTATCTTCAGGGCGTTCAAATTGGCGCGTTGCATTAATCAGTTCATCTAAGTTTTCTATGCGACCTTGGCCTTTTTCAGTTTTGTCTTTGGAAAAATGAGCGCGTAAGGTACTTTCATCGATAACTAAAGCGGTTAATTCATTTAACGGCATGTCATCGTCTTCAGGCGTTAAAGAGTCGATTAAGGTGAGAAATCCGGACAGTGCGTTGCCAGCACGTGCAGTAAAAAACTTAGCCTCGATTAACTCAGATGCTGTTTGCCATAAGGTTAGGTTTTGCTCACGAGCATGTTGTCGTAGCTGCGTTAAGGTCGCCGCCCCGATGCCTCGGGTAGGTGTATTGACGATACGTTCAAATGCGGCGTCATCATTGCGATTGGCGACTAATCTTAAATAGGCTAAGACATCCTTAATTTCTGCACGCTCAAAAAAGCGTAAGCCACCATAAACACGGTAAGGCATATTGGACTGTAATAAGGCCTCTTCAATGACACGTGATTGCGCATTGGAGCGATATAAGATGGCGTTATCTGCACGCTCACCACCTTTATCAACCCAGCTACGAATTTGCTCAACGACATAGCTGGCTTCGTCTCTTTCATTGTAGGCTTGGTATAACTGAATAAGTTCACCATCATCATCTTCAGTCCATAATTCCTTACCTAAACGTTCAGTATTATTGGCAATAACAGCATTGGCAGCCGCTAGAATATTACCGGTAGAGCGATAGTTTTGTTCAAGCCGAATGGAGGCCGCATCTTCGTAGTCTTGATGGAATTTTTGAATGTTTTCAATTTTAGCACCGCGCCAGCCATAGATAGATTGGTCATCATCACCAACGATAAATAAATGACCTGTGTTGCCAGCTAGTAAGCGTAACCATGCGTATTGAATGGTATTGGTATCTTGGAATTCATCGACCAAAATATGCTGAAAGCGTTGTTGATAGATGGCTAAAATATCAGGACGCTTTAACCATAACTCATGGCAGCGAAGTAATATTTCACCAAAATCTATAACGCCTGAGCGTTGGCAAGTATCTTCGTAGGCTTGATAGATGGCCAACATTTTTTGGGAGTAAGGGTCATTACCTGCTTGAATGTGTTTAGGACGCAGTCCTTCATCTTTTTGCTCATTGATGTACCACTGAGCTTGTTTGGCCGGCCATTGTGCGTCATCTAATTCCATGCCACGAATAATGCGTTTCAACATACGTTGCTGATCGTCACTATCTAGAATTTGAAAGCTTTGCGGTAAATCGACATCCTTCCAGTGTGCTCGTAACAAACGATGGGCTAAACCATGGAAGGTGCCTACCCACATGCCGCCACTTGGGTAGCCAAGGATTTCTTCGATGCGAGCTCGCATTTCTGCGGCGGCTTTATTGGTAAATGTTACGGCAAGAATATTGGCAGGGGAAAAGCCTTCGGCTTGTATCAACCAAGCAATGCGGTGTACTAAAACGCGTGTTTTACCACTGCCAGCGCCAGCGAGAATACGAGCATGGCCTAAGGGAGCGGCAACGGCCTCTCGTTGTGGCTTATTGAGATCATTAAGTAGTTCGGAAACATCCATCTAGGTGTTAAGTCGCTGTAATAATGTGATAAAAATCGGGATTGATTTTAGTGTGAGCTAAAGCTAGATGAAAATAGCACTAGTGAAAAGCAATATCCCCACACGATAGCGTATGGGGATATTTAACGTTATTTTAGATATTGCTATCTAAAAATGCAGTTAACTGTGATTTAGTTAAGGCACCTACTTTGGTTGCTTCAACTTCACCATCTTTAAATAACATCAACGTAGGAATACCACGGATGCCATAACGAGGTGGCGTTTCTGGATTTTCATCGATATTGAGTTTGCAGACGGATAGTTTGCCAGCGTACTCAGCACCAATTTCTTGCAGAATTGGGGCAATCATTTTGCATGGGCCACACCATTCCGCCCAGTAATCAACTAAGACCGGTAAATCAGACTGCAGTACTTGGCTTTCAAAGTCGCCATCAGTCACATTGGTGACATTTTCACTCATGTTCTTTCTCCAGTGGTATATAAAGTATCGGAACGCTATACTCATCTATTCCGATATTGACTCACATTTTTTCCTATCATCAAAGGTAATGCAAGTATTTCTATGAGCGCACATTTAACTGAACAGGCTTTTTCGTCATTGCCGCTACATCAAGATCTGCAGAATGGTTTACGTGATGCGGGTTTTGAGTTCTGTACCCCGATACAAGCACAAGCATTACCCGTGTTGCTTGCAGGCCATGATGTGGCTGGTCAGGCGCAAACAGGAACGGGAAAAACGATCGCTTTTTTATTAGCCACTTTTCAACGATTATTGTTAGAAGAGCCCGCTGAAAATTGGGATGGTAAACAACCACGCGCGTTGATTTTAGCGCCAACCCGCGAGCTTGCAATTCAGATTGCCAAAGATGCGATTTTGTTAAACAGTCATGCCAATTTGCGCATAGTTATTGCTCACGGTGGTAAAGATTACGAAAAGCAACGAGACAATATTAAAGCGGGTGTTGATATTTTAATTGGCACACCAGGCCGTTTACTTGATTATCAAAAGCAGCGTGTATTTAGTTTGCGACATGTTCAAGTCGTTGTTTTGGATGAAGCTGATCGCATGTTTGATCTTGGCTTTATCAAAGATGTGCGCTATTTCATGAGAAGAATTCCAAAACCGAATGATCGCCAAGGAATGTTGTTCTCAGCGACATTAAGTTACAAAGTCATTGAGCTTGCTTATGAGCATATGAATAACCCAGAGAAAGTGCAGATCGAGCCTGAGAAGGTGATGGGTGACCGTATTGAGGAAAAAGTGTATTACCCCGCTAATGAAGAGAAAATTCCTTTATTACTTGCTTTGATAACGCGCTTACAACCTCAGCGAGGCATCATATTTGTCAATACTAAACGTGTGGCAGATCGTGTGTGGGGGTTTCTGGAAGGTAATGGTCATAAATCTGCACTATTATCAGGAGATGTGCCACAGAAAAAACGTGAAAGTTTGTTAAAACATTTCCAAGATGGTGATTTTCCTTTCTTGGTAGCTACGGATGTTGCTGCTCGTGGTTTACATATTCCAGAAGTCAGTCATGTATTTAATTATGATCTGCCACAAGATGTAGAAGATTATGTTCATCGAATTGGGAGAACAGCTAGAGCTGGAGCTAGTGGCGTAGCAATTAGTTTTGCCTGTGAAGATTTTGCTTTTTCTTTGCCGGAGATAGAACAATATATAAAACACAAACTACCTGTGTTTGCTGCGTCAGATGAGGTACTATTGACTCCATTACCCGCAAAAAAAAGTGAAAAAAGGCCCTCTCCACAGCATAAAAAACATGGTGAAGGTACAAAGCGTAGACGTCCGCGCCAACCTCGTAAGAATTCAACTGGGGGGCAGAATACGGTGAAAGCAGGCTAATGCAAATTAATGGCGGACAGGTAACGTCAGCCTTTTCTCCCAAGACATTCGGTTTTGAGGATAGAGCTCGCCCGCCAGTTGTCATTGATGCACCATCTACATTTAACGTCTCACAAAATAAAAGTGTCGTTAATACCTCAACGATCGTTGTACCAGCATCAAATCTTCAAGCACAACAGCAATCGCGGTTTGTTCGTACATTCGCAACGCAGTCAGATTCATCTAAGACGGCTGAGAATGGTTTAAGGAAATTGCCAGCAGGCGTGCAACAATATTTACAAGTGTCACAGCTTGGTTCAGAAGTCAGTCAAAGGTTATTGGATGAGACGGTATAGCGTTTTTTGTATTGTAATAATCAGTTTTTGTTTATCAGCTTGTACAAATGTTCAACCCCAACAGAAAGTAGTGGCTAGTGATCCGGATGATTCTACGTTTTCCCGCCTAGCTAAAAGTGATGTTGATGAAGTCGTTGAGCTACACCAACGTACAGTGATGAAACATCTCCAACAACTGATGAGCAAGCTCTATAAACGAAACCCATCATCACGACACGACAAAGCACAGCGGAATATCCAAGATAGTGTGAATTTGATTTTTTCTAGACCACATAATTTCAAATACAAACAATGGAGTGAACGCACATCCACCGATTTAATACATTTAGCTTTAGATCCTGGCTATCAGGGTGGCGATCGTGTATTGCCCTTTATAGTTGGTTTGCGGACGATGTTGATGGCGTCATACGATAATCATACTGAATTTTATTATTTAACGAGTATTGATGAGCAAAAGTTATATAACAGTGCTCGCAATATTGAAATTGCTGCTTGGTTGTTGGCCGAAAGTCGTAATGAGCAAGGCAAATTATTTTTATTAAGTGATAGTTTAGAAAATGAACGTCGAAACTTAAGTTATCAGCGGCTATTCGGTCAAATGATTGCCACTCAAGATAACTTGGCTGATATCGTTGCCCATAAAACAGGCCGTTTAATCAAGACGGTAGTAGTTAAAGCCGCCTCTCTGATGTTTCTTCCTATATAAGCTATTGGTTTTAAGCTGAAAAGCTTAGTCACAAGTGGTTTCATTTCATCACGGAAAAAATCAATTCCTAGTGTTAAAGTGCGCGACGCAGCACTGTTATTGGCATTAATAACAGTGCTGGCTGGTTAGACATCTTAAATATAGGGAATTAAAATGAAAGCGATATTTTTTTTAGCAACAGTGTTAGTTAGTTTGATGGCTGCTAGTGCTTATGCTGCCAGTATTGATGGCAGTATTACAAGCGGCGAATACACATGGAATACAGAGGGAATAGAAGGTTCAAGTAAGTGGAATACTCATGGTGGAACCAAAGAATATGATGATGCGAGTGGGGGAGATAGGTGGGATATCAATTTCTTGGGCACAAGCATTGAGAATGGTAAATTCCAGTTTGGCGTAGAAGGTGGCAAGATTATAAGTGGTCGTGAAACAGGAAGTAATATTTTCCTTAGTGACTTTGCTATTGATGTAACTGGCAATGGTAGTGACCCAACACTTGATTCTTCAGACTTCGATTATGCAATTCGTTTGCTTGGTGTTGATAGCACGAGTGGCGTGGCTAATTTTGCTCTGTTGACTGGTGGAATATGGGAAAGTGCAGACTTATATGGCGGCAGTTATGCACCTGATCATATGACTGAAACATACAAAATGAATAATGCGACTACACTGACTACTTTTGTCGGTGCGTGGACACGAAATGGTGGTGATGACAATGTCTTGGAAGGTGAATTTGACCTTAGCTTTCTGAGTGCCTTTGATGCAAGTTTGGGTGGCGTGATTGGTACTTACTTGACCATGGCTTGTGTCAATGATGAAGCTATGGTGCATGCAGATGTTACAGCCGTTCCAGTACCAGCAGCATTTTGGTTATTAACGCCTGCGTTAATCGGTTTTGCAG
>ENA-OSET01005280-OSET01005280.1-sediment-metagenome-genome-assembly--contig:-NODE-5280-length-10999-cov-3.481231_pt1 | contig 10999 bp, 14 predicted proteins | sample MGYA00237882_ERZ534229 | MGnify/ENA primary metagenome ERZ534229 (study PRJEB26408, sample SAMN06266212) | sediment metagenome | isolation source: Hudson Canyon methane seep mesocosm | place...
TAAGCGCTATGATATTTTCGTTAAATGATTGAACGTTCGGCGATCTGCTTGATTTTGTAGGAGAGCTTTTGCGAAAGTATCGATGAAATTGGTTTGAAGGTCTGGGGTCGGCATTGCTGTCCGGGACCGTATGCCGCAGGAGCGGCATTCGAGCGGCCATGGAAGGCGAACAGCGGGTCCCGAAAGGCATAGGCCGACCCCGATCGCTCCACACTCTCTTAGTCAAATTTCCCCCTTCCAAGCTCAATTCTTAAACCTAAAACGGAACATCACTAACCCCAACAACCCGTTCCCCACTCATCGGATCATCAAACTCAAGCCGACCAGCATGCAACATCAATCGGCTAGCCATCCCAAAAGCCTCATCACAAGCATACAAATCACACCCCAGAATCGGATGCCCCATCTCGCGACTATGTATACGCAACTGATGAGTCCGACCCGAGTGCGGAATAAACTCAACCCTAGTGCACTTCTTGTCGGATGGCCTATCAAGCACCTTAAAAAATGTCACCGCCAACTTACCTGTCTGCGAGCAAATTTTCTGCAAAGGAAAGTTCTCCACATCCTTGGCAATAGGCAGCTCAATGGACCCACTATCATCCTGCAGCTCGCCATAGAGCAAGGCCGTATAACTCTTCTCAACCGTACGCGCTTGAAACTGCCGAGTAAAATGAGCATTGGCCGCCTTGTTCAGAGCAACCAGCATAATGCCAGACGTGCCAAAGTCGAGACGATGCACCAGTGTTGCACTGGGAAAATCCTGAACCAGCCGGAAGTGCACAGAATCTTTATTCAAGGGGTGCTTACCCGACAAACTCAGCAAACCACTGGGTTTCTCAATCAGCAGAAAATTGTCATTTTGATCAATAATACGAATGTCTTCATGACAAACAGGCACAATAAAGGGATCGGCTTGTGGTTGCATAGGGTTTATCTTTTAGGGCGCTATAAAACTGAATACAGGGCAGGCCCAAAGCCAAACCCCACTGGCGTGGGATATTGGCTGATCGGTGTAGAAAATACAATGACCGAAATAGGAGTGTTAACCGTCTTAACCTGTTTGGGTCATTTCATGCAAAGTAAATTCAGCCACAGCACCTTCCGTTGCCTCCAGGTATGCCTTTAGGTGAGGGCTGTTCATGTGAGTCTGCCAAAGTTCGCGGGATTCCCAGTTCTCATAGAACACAAATACGGCTGGGTTGTCATTGTCTTGATGCAGATCGTATTGAATGCAGCCGGCTTCTGCGCGAGTGGGAGAGATGAGTTTGCTGAGTTCGTCCTTTACCCGTTCAGTCTGGTCCGGGTTGGCTTGAATCCGTGCAACAATGGTTAACGGTGTGTTCATAGTGTAATCCTCTAAAAATAGATAATGGTGTTACTTGGGTTATGATTAAAAGCCTTCCAAAACGACTTTTCCGATAGTGCTTCCGCTCTCAAGGGCCGCGTGTGCACGCCTCAGGTTTTCGGCGTTGATGGTTCCATAGTGCTCACCTAAAGTTGTTTTGAGCTGGCCTGCGTCGATCAGGTCGGCAATACGGTTCAGCAGATCTCTCTGTTTGCCAATGTCTTTGGTATTGAACATCGAGCGTGTGTACATAAACTCCCAATGCAACGAAATCGATTTTGTTTTTAGTTTCATAATGTCGAGCGCAATCGATGGGTCATCAATCAAACCGAATTTACCCTGGGGCTCAAGTGCCTCGGCTATCTGATCAAAATGTTCAGAGGTGCCATTCAAGCTGATGACATGGGATACACCCTCTATGCCAATGCGTTTTAGTTCGGCACTTAACGGTTTTCTGTGGTCGATGACATCATCGGCTCCCAGGTTTCTAACCCATTGCTGACTCTCTAAGCGCGATGCCGTGCCGATTACAAAAGCATTGGTGAGTTGGGCTGCGAGCTGAACCAGTATAGAACCCACACCGCCGGCTGCTCCGATTATCAGAATCTTTTCATCGCTCTTTTGATCCGAAGTGCTCGAGGCGTGAAAACCGAGCCGATCAAACAGCATCTCCCAGGCCGTGATCGCCGTGAGTGGAATGGCCGCGGCTTCTGCAGTGGAGACACTGACAGGTTTGCGACCCACAATGCGTTCATCGACCAGATGGTACTCCATGTTGGTGCCGGGGCGTGTGAGATCCCCGGCATAGTAGACTTTGTCTCCTTTTTTGTAGTATTGAGCGGCGTCGCCCACCTCAACCACTTCACCCACAGCGTCCCAGCCGAGGATTTTATGCTCCTGGCCCTGTGGCGAGACATTTTGTCTGATTTTGGTATCCACCGGATTGACCGATACCGCTTCTATTTTTACGAGTATATCTCGACCGCTTGGGCTGGGTTTGGCCTGCTCCAGGTCGATCAGAGAGTCCGGGTGAGTAATATCAAGTGAGTTCTGGTAGCCGATCGCTTTCATCTAGGTTCTCCATTGTTTAAGTGTGGGGGGCAGTATGTCGACTTCCCTACAAGGCAAAAACAGGCTAATCTACCTTTCACTTTCAAAAATTATTTGATAATGAATACATCGGACCTCACTTTATTTGTCAGAATCGCTGACAGTGGCAGCATTACCGCCTCCGCAGAACAGCTCGGCATGAGCCCTGCTGCGGCCAGTGCAGCGTTGAAAAGGTTGGAGGCGCAGCTCGATACACAGCTGTTTCTCCGGTCTACACGCCAACTGCGAATTACCTCTGAAGGGGAGCGGTATTTATTGTACTGCCGCAAGGCTCTGGCAGCGCTAGACGAGGGAAGGGCCTCTCTAAATACATTAGAAGGCAAGATTGCCGGGGAGCTGCGATTATCGGTTTCCTCGGATTTAGGGCGCAATATTGTATTGCCCTGGCTGGATGAGGCCATGGACACCCACCCCGGCTTGCGGCTCCATTTGGATGTTGGCGATACGCTGTCTGATTTTTATCTGGATCGTGTTGATGTGGCGATACGGTACGGAGAGCCGGAAGACTCATCCATGGTGGCCTTTCAAGTTGCCACGGTTAAGCGAGTGGTGTTTGCCGCTCCCTCTTACCTGATGGAAAACGACACGCCGGAATGCCCCGAGGACCTGCGGCAACACAACTGTCTTCTCTATCGAATGGGTGGCCGCACCTACAATACTTGGGATTTTTCAAAACAGGGTAAGCAACACAAAATACACGTTCAGGGTAACCGGGAGAGCAACGATGCGGATATTGTTCGGCGTTGGGCGGTCGCAGGCAAGGGCATTGCCTTTAAATCTCTTCTGGATATCAGTAGTGATGTGCGTTCAGGCAGCGTGCTTACACTACTTCCCGACTATCAAACCAAGCCCCTCGGGGTATGGATGATCTGCCCCAGTCGCAAGCAGGTGACACCCGCGGTTCTCATGCTGCGGGACCTGATCAGAAAGAAGTGCGCTGAAGCATTGTCAGGTTTGTAGAGAGCAGAGCCCTCAAAAACCTACACGCTTTTTAATGCGGCTGAGTGCAACAGGTGTAATGCCAAGGTATCGGGCAATGTCATTTTGTGTCACGGCCTCAAACAGTTCCGGCGTACTGCTCCATAGATTCCGATAACGCTCTTCCGCAGGCATACACAATAACTCGTATTCGCGACGTTCCTTTTTCATGGCCAGGCTCAATAAAATCTCGATGAGTTTATTGGCCAGGTCTTGTGACTGCTTCGCCGCCTCGAACAGGCGCTTAAACGACAGTTTGGTGAGTTGTGTGTTTTGCAGGGCAAGCAGATTGAATGAACAGCTGGAGTGCTGGTAGGCGGCCGAAAGGCTGCCAATGGTATCGCCGGGCAGTATGAATGATTTGATATTCTCCCGTCCGTCTGCAGACACATAGTAGGCCTTCAGCAAACCTGATTGTACAAGGTAGATATGATCATCGTCGTCACCTTGCATAAACACGTGTTCGTGTTTCTCGATAATCTGTTGTTTACCTTCTTCCTGAAAAAATGCCTGAACGTTCATGTATCTCTCAATTTTAACCTGGGTTAATGAAGCAACGAGATGCTGCCCCTAAACTACCTTGAAAGGATAGAGGAGTAAGCACTATGAGTTCAACACATTCAATGAAACTGGTAGGAAAAACCATTGTGATCACGGGTGGAACCTCAGGCATTGGTTACCAGCTGGTAAGTCTGCTTTGCCCGACAAACACGGTATTAGTCATTGCTCGGCCAGGTGCCAGGCTTGAGAACCTCAAGCGTGAGTTTCCACGCATTGAAACCTATGGTGCCGATCTTTCAAAGCCAGAGCAATACGATGCTTTGGCCGATTCAGTACTGCGGGATCACCCCGAAATTGATTTGCTTATTAACAATGCAGCGATTCAACACACGCCGGGTTTCCTGGACGATGATTTCTCTTTTGAAGCCATTGCTCATGAAATTAACCTTAACTTTACTGCCGTGTGTTCATTGAGTTTTTTACTGTTGCCGGCACTGTTGGACGAGCAGCGGGCATCGAGTATTGTCAATATCAATTCGGGTCTGGGGCTCGTGCCTAAGAAGGCCTCTGCTGTCTACTGTGCAACTAAGGGGGCGATGAATTTGTTTTCCCAAAGCCTGGCCTATCAACTTGAGTCATCCAATGTTCTAGTCTCTCAGGCCCTGTTGCCTCTTGTGGAAACGCCCATGACAACGGGAAGAGGGAGTGGGAAAATATCCGCGGAAAATGCAGCGATTGAAATTATTGCGGGCATTGAGATGGGTGTAAAAGTCAACAATATCGGTAAAGTGAAGCTGATTCGTCTGCTGCAGGCCGTTGCTCCCTGGCTCATCCGCAGAATTTTGAAGAATGGGTGAATTCCAATATTTGCTGCAAGCGGTGGCGAAGGGGATTTAGTTGGAGGGTAGAAAGCCGTAGAGAAACATATCGAGATTGGCGCGCAACCAGCGTGCCTTGTATTGCGGGTCTGAAATTATATCGTCCCCTGTGGTTTGTTTAATTCGGTTTGCATACTGTACTTGAATGCCCAGGCGGTCCATAACGAGTCCTGTGAGCATTGCCGGGTCAATCGCTTCGTTAACCAGCCCGTTTTTCTTTCCGTGGTTCACAAAGGCGATGAAACTTTCGTAATAGCTTACAAAAGGGCTCTGCTCAGGCACGACCTCCTCTGATTGGAGAATGGCAAATAGAAAGCGATTGTTGATGAGCGCCTCTAGAGTCTCCTCGACAAACAACTCAAAACGAGACACAAACTCTGCTCGCGATTCGGGCATTTTTTTCATGATCCTGATGGGAACACTGAACACCTCGGCTGAGAACTGCGTGATGATGGCCTCATAAAGCCCGCGTTTACTGCCAAAGTAATGATGAATCATGTTGTTGCCGGTGCCTGCCAGTTCACAAATATTTCTAACAGATGCACCCTTGTAGCCTTTTTCGGCAAACTGAGCCGCCCCAACCTCCAGGAGTCGTGTTCTTGCATCTTTGTTTGCTGCTTGTGTGCTCATGTCATGTTCCGGTTTGGGGGCGGTTCGCATCTCAGCGGGGCAGGGCAATGATGCGCAGGGATCTCTTGTATTGCAATGTATCAACTGTTATATTTATATAGTCATTTGATATATTTGGTCAAATGGCATACATAGATTCTTTAATTTGAGGAAGGAAAATAATGATCACACCACTTTATGTTGCGCTGAATGGGCTTGTATTAATCGGATTGGCCATTTGTGTTGTTGTGTTTCGGGTGAAACACAAGGTGACGATAGGGGATGGGGGAATCGCGTCGGGCATGCAGAGCATGCGCGCGCAGGCCAATTTTATCGAATACGTGCCGCTGGCACTCCTGTTGATGGCGGGTTATGAATACATGAGTCAAGATATTATGGCGGTGCACATCTGTGGGATTGTGCTAACAGTGGGGCGCATCTTCCACGGCTATGGCTTGAATAAATCGGGCGGCCCCACCATCGGTCGCGCTGTGGGCACGCTGGCAACCTGGGCGGTACTCATTTACTTGATTGTTAGGGTGTTGTGGATATCGCTGGGTACACTGTAGATTCTCTGCCGGCACAATAGAATATTGTGCGTCCAGCCAGGCGCGCAATTCCCAGAATTCTATACTGGCAACGGCTTCATCAAACTGCTTGTTTATCTGCATGTTTGTGCAGAACTGGGCAGACACAACGCTTTTGGGGTGGTGGCGGCTCACCATATGTCCAGAAGCTCCCCTTCATCCTCAACCAGGGCTCTGCCTGCGCGTAAGCGGCGAGAGTCTTTTAATGTAACTCTCTGGATTTTGCCTCCATTAGCGAGAAACGCCCGAACATGATTCGCAATTTCCTTCCGCTCGGGTTCCCTTAGTTGATGGGAGCGCAGTGAGCGATTGCCGCTTTTATGGTTTGACATATGAATAGCCTCTTATCCATTTGAGTCTGTTATTGAGGCTAAAGGCTGTATGTGACAATAGCGTGTCGGAAATGTGTCAGCTGGGTGAAGTTTCTAGTCTGCAATTACTCGACTAACAACCATTAATTATCGTTTTTCGATAATAATTGCTTGTATTTCGATATGTTCGAAGCTAGTATTTGCACAACTTCACCAAAGCGCAGGAAATTTGCTATGTCATCAACGGATAATAACGAAGTAAAAAACGGGGCAGTGACGCACCCGCCCGAGGGCAGTCGACTGACCTTTTTTGTAAAAAGGTTGTTGGATATCGCATGGTACATGTCGATTGCCGGCCTAATCATTTGGCCCATTTTTCTTTTGATTGTGGGGCTTAACATTCCGGAGGATACGTCGCAGCGCCATACCGACATTCACTTTATGTTGAATTTCGAAGTCTATCCGGAGGCCTACGAACAAATGGCCCGCGAAGTTGAACGGCCGAGTGAATTGATTCAGGGCATGGGTGAAATAAAGGTTAACAATACAAAAAGCTATCTGGCCTGGTACTTGTCTGGAGTCATCACTGAGTTCATGGGCATTGTTGGCATGTTTGCACTGTATTATATGCGACGAATATTTACCCGCTTGCTTCAGGGCGAACCGTTCCATGTGACAAACACCGAACACATTAAGAAATTGGGGTACGTTTTTATCGTTTCAAGCTTTATCTACCCTGCGTTGCTCTATTTCGGTGGTTTCTACATATTGCAGGATATCGGCCTCCATGCGGATACCATCGTATTGTCTCCGGCATTGCAGTTTAACTGGATGGGCATTTTTATCGGCCTGTCTCTATGGGTTTTGGCGGGCGTAATGACAGAGGCGGCGAACATGTATGAAGAACAATCGCTGACTATTTGATATGGCTAATGCAATTAAAGTGAATTTAGATCTGTTATTGGTCCAGCGTAAAAAGTCTTTGACAGAACTGTCTGAAGAAGTCGGGATTACCCTCGCCAATTTGTCCACGCTTAAACGTGGTAAAGGCAAAGCCATTCGGTTTTCAACCTTGCTGGCGATCTGTGAGGCATTGGAGTGTGAGCCGGGCGATTTGTTGCAGTTAGAGGATGACGCTTTGTCTTAGTGAACCTACTCAGGTAGTCGTTCATGCCTGAAGTGAGGCAGCGCTCCCGGTCGTGATTCATGGCGTTGGCCGTTAAGCCGATAATCGCTACATCCTCAAAGTCTCATTGGTACTGGCAAGAATGATTTGTGTTCTTGCTTGTATGCTTGTCATGAGCTTTGGTTATAGGTTGATCAGCCACGAGATAAACAGGACTTGCGGAATCGTTAGAAGTGGCAGGAAAAGAGCCGTTTTCCAGGAGGTAGTGGTTTCTTTGATAACCATGATTTCCGTGTAATCCGTTGATACACCTGTCATAAGAAAGGCAAAGCTGTTTCCCGGGGCATTGGCGCGATTTAACAAGTCGGCTGCAATGGGGGTTGAACCCTCTGAGCACACTTCAATGACAGTGGCGACCAGCACGGTTAAACCTAGTCCGGCAATTGTTGGGCCGAAGTAGGTGCTCAATTGTTCAGGGGATAATAGGGTTTGTACTAAGCCTGCAAGCAAGACGCCAAACAGAATCCAGCGAACAACCATTCTAGAGTCCTTCAACCCGTTCAGCAGTGTCGTTTTTATGTAAGACGACGTTATTGTTAACTCACTCAGACCAGAGCGGGCCGCTTGCCAGAACTGAAAGTCTTCTGGCAATGTCACCTGGGTTGGGTTGGAGGGAAGCACCTCGCGCGCCACCAGAACATCAAACAGGCATCCCACAATGATGGCAATCATCATGGATAGCGCGATAAAGGCCAGGGTCCATGGGAGACCGATAAGGGCTATCAGAATGAGTGTGAGGGAAAAGGAATTCCAAGGGCTGGCAATCAGAAACGCCATCACCTGGCCGATGCTGGCGCCGCGTTCATACAGTTTTGCGCCGACCATTAATATGCCGTGGCTGCATAAATCGAGCAAGACGCCAGCGGCTGTAGCCCTGATGATGCCGCGCAGCCCGCGTTGAGTGCCCAGAATCGACACAATAAACTCTCTGGGGATCTTGGCGAGCACTGCAATCATCAAAATGCCGATGAGCATGCCCCACCATATCGTATTTACCAATTGATAGACTGAGTGGGACAGTGTTGTCAGCCACACCGGCAGGCTTTCTTGGTATGCGCTCAAGCTCAGCAGATAAAACAGTGCAACCAAAACCATTGACCCCCTCAGCAGGTAGTCGGGTTTGGCTGCGTTGTGATGGCAGGAGTGATTGCTCATATGAGTTGACCTCTGCAAGCGCCTAGTTTCGCATGTCGTCGCTCAAACTGCCGTAATTCAGATCAAGGTTTAATCACAATCATCACAGCTTTGTTTGTCTAAACCCGCAAACTCTTTGGTCTCTATTGTTTTTGGAGCCTATCAGTGAATTACCGGGTGGTGAGTCAGCGCATTGGGATCAATGTTGACTTCAATGGTGTGCTTGATACACCGTATTTAACCGAAAGGTCTTCAATGATTTTAGGATTGTTTTTTAGAAACAGGTTGAGCCTTGAAATCATTTCCGGGTGCTTCATTGAAGACATCTGATACAAGTTGACGTCATGGGGAAAACTTGTGTCAAAACGGATTTTGCTTTTTTGAGCAGCGGGAAAATCTTTCAGGTAGAGCTTGGCGACAGCGGTATCGATATAGGCTGCATCAATGCGCTTCGCGAGCAGAGAATTGATAAGATAACTTGTTTTTGCATATTCTTTAAGTTTAATTTCTCCGGTTTTTATCGCATTAATATAGGACCAGGGAACAACACCCCGAATGGCTCCAATGGTTTTGATGGACTCGGCGTTGGCGGGTCTGTTGTCAAGGTGAATGATTAATCCATTAATTGATTTGTTGATGGCTATGCTATAAAAAATTTCTTTCCCCTCTCTCAGCTCCGGCTTCCAGGACGCACTATCCGGATACTTAAAATCGAGTGAGTCCTCAAATAGAAATTGCTTGAATAATCGTTTGATGGGGAGTTTGTTATAAGCAAAAGACGCTTTTTCGGATTTAAAAAAATCGTCGAAAATATCTACTGCATAACCTGTTAGTTTGTTTTTCTCAGCATTATGCCCTTCCGAATTTCCAATATAGGGGAGGTAGTCTATGTCCTCAGTTCCAATGATGTAATGGTCTTGTGCATAGGATGGGCCTGCGACCATCAAAAGAATAAGAATAAAAAGGGCCTTTTGGCTAGGGCTAGCACCTATTTGCTTCATGAATATCCATTCCAGAGAGCATTTTTGGTATGAGTAATACCGCTTATACTCCTCTGAGCATAAGCGCTGACCTAAAAATATCAATGCTAAAGGTGATTATTCTTGATCTCGCCAGGCAGAATCGGCTGGTTTTTGTAATGCCATGTAAGATTTCAGCGGTCAAATTTGTGCAGGCGTGGAAGAGCAACGTGAGTGTTACTGGAACCGGGCCCAGTGCGTTCACACAATCCACAAGTCATAGGCAAACCCAAAGGCAATGTCGTCGTAGACGTTGTCAATGTTTTCATCGCTTTCGCTAAAGTCGGCGAGCACCTTTTCTGGCGTTTTTTCCGGGTTCGTTTGCAGTTGGTCTAGCCACCAGTCAAAACCATCACCATCGGGAGCCCGATCGAGAACATTGGCATATAAGGCCTCTAGAAATTCGAAATCGCTGGGCTCCTCCCCATATAAAAACCGGAATTCATCACTGTCTATGAAACGTGCACTGGCCTCTTCAAGGCCCATGCCCGCATCGATTTTTGACATCCAAAACCCTACCCCATCGGCGTCTGGTGTTCTGCCAAAAGCCGCTTGATAAAGACGGTAGGCCTGCCCGCCAGTGCCGTCGTGATCAATTGCGATATAACCATCGTCAAAGCCGAGACGCTCCACTCGAACAAGTTCATCATCCCCGTCGGCGCCTGTGATAAAAATACTGCTCTCTTCAATGGTCATGAGGTAGTCAGATGCTGAGCCTTCAAACAACGCATAATCAATGCCGTCACCTCCATTAATGTAATCATCGCCCAGATTGCCATCGATAACATCGCCGAGGTCACTGCCAAAGATGTCGTCGTTGTAGAGAGAGCCCAAGACCCCTTCCATATCTCCCAGCAGCCAAAACAGGGTGGAAGGGGTGTCAAGGTTAACGTCGCTAAGTGGCATGGCTACCCCCACTCTTTCCAGGGTGCCATGGTCTGTTGGCAAGCTGATGCTCCATCCCTCGGAGGCGCCAGCGACGTCAACGGTATCTGCACCCCCGGCATCCCAAATCGTTGAAAAGCTGTTGGTGCCATAAAGTTCGTGAACGCTGTCCCCCGAGTGGGTATTGGGGTTGGCGCCGTAGATATATTGAAGCCCGAGTACATCTAAAATCATTGGAGTTGCCGGGTCGAAGTCGGCAAAACTGAAGTTGTCGTCGTCTTCATAAGACATCACGCTGGCCCAGTCGGCGCCAAAGAACCCCAGATCCAGCTCGGCCGCGGTGGGGCTGCCGGTTCCGCCGTCCCCGTGGAGGTGTTTCAAGCCCATTGAGTGACCGAGCTCATGAAGCATCAGAAACCAACCCGCACTTCCTGGGTTATATGAAGGCAGATC
>ENA-OSET01005283-OSET01005283.1-sediment-metagenome-genome-assembly--contig:-NODE-5283-length-10997-cov-4.299176_pt1 | contig 10997 bp, 10 predicted proteins | sample MGYA00237882_ERZ534229 | MGnify/ENA primary metagenome ERZ534229 (study PRJEB26408, sample SAMN06266212) | sediment metagenome | isolation source: Hudson Canyon methane seep mesocosm | place...
CGGTAGTTCAGTTGGTTAGAACGCCTGCCTGTCACGCAGGAGGTCGCGGGTTCGACCCCCGTCCGCTCCGCCATTTTGCCTATTTTGAATTTGAAATCAATTCTTCAGCAAAGGCATGAATTTCTGATTGTTTATCTCTTACTATACTTTCACCTAAGGAAATAAGATAGTCCAAATAGTCTTTATCTGTGTTGTCCATACTGCTACTCTGATTATCATCAAATGAGCTGTCTAGTCTCAGGTAGTTAGTGTTACTATCATAGACTGCATTCAGTTGATAGTCAGAAGCAGAGGCTACTGCATTAGATGTTAAGTAAGAGCCCTGATAGAGCCATTCAGCAGCACCCCAATTTGCTGTAACTTCACAATCAAGATTTGTAGTTTTTCTTCCAGTTCCAAGTGAAAGCATCATAGTGTCTTTTGCATGAAGATCTGAGTTATGATAGCGAAATTCAGCATAAGCTGAGAGGGCTGGATTGTTTGCAAATACCCCTCCATCGATAAAACAGCGATGTTCTTTATTGTTTGCAGTAGAAATTTGAGCTGGAGGGAAGTAGGTTAATGCTGATGTGGCAGCTCTAAGTAAATCTTTTACATAGAAATTATGTCTCGGACTCTTTAGTGCTTTTTGTTGACGAAAAAAATAGTTTTTGCCTCTTGATAAATCATAAACTGGAATTAGAGAAGGTTTCAAGAGATCTTTAAGTTCTGATTTCCCAAAGTATTTATCAAAAACTGACACTAGTCCTTCTGGATCATATTTAACGTTTACTAATCCCGAGACTGACTTGATTTCTTGAAATAAAGAAGAATTAAAGATAATTTCACCATTTTCTAAATAAAGATCAAGAATTTCTTTAGAGTTATATTTTGGACGGTTATTATTGTCAGGAGATAAGAGGCCAGCAATTATTATGGCGCCAGTACTAGCGCCTGAAAATAAATCAAAATAATCATAGATCGTTACATTTGGATTATTTGTAAGTTGTTTAAGAAGGTTTTCAAGGTGTAATAAAACTACAGCAGGCACGATGCCTTTAATGCCGCCTCCATCTATAGCTAATATTCTAGTCTTATTCATTTAAATTAATTATATTTGAATTAAAGAGATTAATAATATTAATAAATTCATAAAAATATTTTTCAGTGCAAAATAAACTACATTAGATTTATGAATAAACTATTAACACTATAATAATAGTTCAATACGCTCTTAATTCTTATAATGAAAACTCTTCTTCATGTCGGTTGTGCCTCATTAAACATTTCTCATTTAAAGGGATTTAATATTGATAATTGGACTGAGATTAGACAAGATATTGATAAAAGCCGTAATCCTGATATTTTGGGAACACTTACTGACTTGAGTGAAGTCGAAACTGGAACGATAGATGCTGTTTACTCTGCTTACAATATCGACCATATATACCCACACGAAGTCCCAATTGCCATTAGTGAGTTCTTCCGAGTTCTAAAAAACGACGGTATTGTTATTATTAAATGCCCTGATATTCAAAGTGTTTGTGAGGCAGTTGGCAAGGACCAATTACTAGAGCCTTTTTACAACTCACCTGTTGGTCCCATAGCTCCAATTGATATTTTATTTGGAAATAGAATAGCTATTGCAAAAGGAAATGAATATATGGCAAAAAAAGGAGGGTTTACTTATTCTGTCTTAGATGCAGTATTTCAACAAGCTGGGTTTGTTGCTAGATATGGTGGAAGAGTCAAAAATGGCAGAGAGTTATCATTGATAGCATTTAAGCAAAAAAAATCTGAAGAGGAAATAAAAAAAATAGCTGATCCCTTTTTTTAGCTTAAGATTAATCGAATAGCCTCTTTAAGGAGTTTTTAATGCTCATTTTTTTTGAAAAATTAAAATATTTCTTCAAATAAATCATGTCAAATATCTTATCTAATTGGATGAATCAGATAGGTCTTATATATAATATTTAAATTTTATTTAATATTTTTTTTGGTACTGATTTATGCAAACGTTTCTTCATGTTGGTTGTGGACCTGTAAAACAATCTCAAATACCAGGTTTTAGAGATAAAAATTGGAAAGAGATAAGATTTGATATTGATAAAAATGTTAAACCAGATATTCTAGGCACTTTAACGGATATGAGTCAGGTTAAATCTGGAAGTGTCGATGCAATATATTCATCACATAATATTGAGCATGTATATCCGCACGAGGTTCCTATTGTTTTAAATGAGTTTTTTAGAGTTCTTAAAGAAGATGGAATAGTTGTTGTTGTCTGCCCTGACTTACAGAGTGTCAGTGAAGCTGTAGTTAACGATAAGTTGTGTAATCCACTTTACATTTCACCTGAAGGTCCAATCTCACCTTTGGATATTATTTATGGTCATAGGGAGGCTATTGAGAAAGGAAATGAGTATATGGCGCGTAAGTGTGGGTTTACATACTCTGTTCTTGATAATTTTTTTGCTGATGCAGGTTTTGAAATCAGATATGGAGGCAGAAGGATGCAGCAATGGGATTTGTTCATAGTTGCTTTTAAGCAAAAGAAATCTGAAGAAGATGCTAAAAAAATTGCATTTCCATTTTTGTAGTTTGCATCAGTAACTTAAGATAAAGCCTCTTTAAAGTTAGTTAGAAATTCTTAAAATGGGTAAATTTTTATATCACTAATTTTTATATAAAGGCTAACAGAATTTTTATCTCATTCCTACACTCCTCCAAATTAAATTACATTAAAATTTCTTAGTGGATATACTATCTCTATTCTATATTAATACCTTGCTAGTCCTAATTTACATAAGAAGTGAAAACTTTTCTTCACAGAGATCCTGGTAGCTTAAACAAAGCCGACATTAAAGGCTTATAATGATTTATAGTGTTTTATAATTAATATTTTTTTATTTTAAATTTGGATATGAAAACTCTACTTCATGTTGGTTGCGGACCAATGTATAAATCACATTTAAAGGGATTTAATAATGATAATTGGAAGGAAATAAGGTTAGACATAGATCAAAAAGTCAACCCAGATATTGTAGGAACCATAACAGATATGAATGGAGTCAAAACTGGAAGTGTTGATGCTGTATATTCATCACATAATATAGAACATGTCTACCCCCATGAAGTACAAATTGTTTTAAAAGAGTTTTATAGAGTTCTGAAACACGATGGCATAGTTGTTCTAACCTGTCCTGATTTGCAAAGAGTTTGTGAAGCAGTAGTTAATAATAAGCTTACTGAGCCACTTTATGAGACTCCAAATGGACAAAAAATTTGTCCCATAGATAGCATTTTCGGATGGAGAGCTCCTTTATCTAAAGGAAACCACTATATGGCTCATAAGACAGGATTTACTTATTCTGTTCTAAATAGTGAGTTTCTTCAAGCTGGCTTCAAGATGAATTATGGTGGACAGGTACAAGCTTGGAATTTATTTATAGTTTCATTTAAGCAGGCAATTTCTGAGGATGAAATTAAAAAAATTGCTGATCCTTTTTTCCCGGCGTAGATGGACTCCAAAAGCTTAATTTAGCTTGTTATGGTTCTTTCTTTTTCACTTAGGAGTTCTTAGGTTCGACCCCCGTCCGTTCCGCCATTTTTTCTTAGATTGTAAATATTAAAGTGTTTAAGTACAATTGTGTATTAACCTTTTAATACTTACTTCACATGAAAGACTCCCCGATTAGCTCAACAGTTGATTTCGATAAAGATGGTCTTCAACATGGTTTTCTTAAACTGCCTCATTCACATGATAATTCAGCTTGGGGCTCTATAGTAATTCCGATTACTGTCGCTAAAAATGGCACAGGACCTACAATTCTTTTTACTGGAGCTAATCATGGAGATGAATATGAAGGGCCTGTTGCGTTATTTGATTTAGCAAATCAAATAAATCCTAAAGAGATTAACGGAAGAGTTATTATCATTCCAGGAATGAATTATCCAGCATTCCAAGCTGGAAAGAGAACATCACCAATTGATGGTGGAAATATGAATCGCGTATTTCCAGGTAATCCAGAAGGAACTTTTACTGAAAAGATTGCTGATTACTTTAATCGAACACTTCTTCCTCTTGCAGATTACGTTGTTGATTTTCATTCGGGTGGTAAGACATTAAATTTCTTGCCTTTTTGTTGTGCCCATGTATTGGAAGACAAGAAGCAACAAAAAGAGTGTATTGCTGCAATGAAAGCATTTAATGCTCCTCATTCTGTAATGCTTTTAGAGATTGATGCAGTCAATATGTATGATACTGCTGCTGAAAATATGGGTAAAGTATTTATAAGTACTGAACTTGGTGGTGGCGGATCAACAACTGCCTATACGGTTGAAATTGCAAAAAAAGGCATCCGAAATATTCTTCGACATGCTGAAATTATTAAAGGAGATTTAGAAGTTGATAAGACAATTAATCTTGATATGCCAGATGATAATTGTTATATATTTAGTGAATCAACAGGGCTAGTTGAACATTGTGTTAATCTAGGCGATAAAGTTAAGGTGGGTCAACTCATTGCAAAAGTTCATAATATTGAACGAACAGGGGCACTTCCAGATGAGTATTATGCCAAAATTGATGGTGTATTCACTGGTAAACACTTCCCTGGGTTAATTGGAAACGGTGACTTTTTGGGTGTTATCGCTGTCCCAGTTTAATTAAGGAGATTTAATGAATGCTTTATTTGCGTCTGATAATGTTACGAGTGCATGCCCCGAAGTTATCAATGCCTTAATTGATGCTAATGCAGGTATCGCAGAATCTTATGGCGATGATGAATGGTCTTTAGCCCTAAAAAAAATACTATCTGAAGTCTTTGAAACCGATGTTGAGGTTTTTTTAGCGGTCTCTGGGACGGCGTCAAATGCTCTAGCTTTATCAGCATTAGCCCCTGCTTATGGAAAGATATACTGTCATGAACTCTCTCATATCAATACGGATGAGTGCGGTGCTCCGGAACTATTTACAGGCGGCGCTAAACTGAACCCGATGAGAAGTAGTAATGGCAGAATTAGTGCGAGTGAGCTAGAAGGGATTATTAGAGGATCTGGAAATGTTCATGTCACTCAGCCATCGGTTGTTAGTATTACACAATCCTGTGAAACGGGAACTGTCTATCAGTTAGAGGAGATACGAGCAATTTCAAAAATAGCCCATAATCATAAAATGAGTGTTCACATGGACGGTGCTCGTTTCGCTAATGCCTTAGTATCTCTTGATGTTAGTCCGGCAGAAATGACCTGGAAGTCGGGTGTTGATGTTCTCACCTTGGGCGGCACTAAAAATGGCTGTCTTGCCGCTGAAGCAATCGTATTTTTTAAACCTGAGATGGTTGGACATTTTCCATTTCTTCATAAAAGGTCTGGCCAGCTTATCTCAAAAATGCGATTCATTTCATCTCAGTTAAAGGCCTATGTCTCTGATAATGTATGGATTCGAAATGCCACTCATGCAAACGCTATGGCAAAGATATTAAGTGAGGGCTTAAATGCATTTTCAAATATTGAATTAGCCTACCCAACCGAGTCGAATGAGGTTTTTGTTCATCTTCCTCAAGATGTCATTGACTATTTAAATAACACTGGATATGACATTAATGAAGAAGAGCTTGATGGTAAAGCGGTTAGGTTTGTAACTGCATGGAATACTGATCTAAATGACATTAGCGATCTTTTAGATAAATTATCGCAAAAATACGGATAAACTTTAAGGTATAAAACTTCTATAGATAAATGGCTTAGCCTTGTATAATGCTTCACAAAGCAAATAGTGAGATCCGTATTCATGCATGATCCCTTTAGCTAGAAAATTAAATTGTGAGTTAATCATTTAACTCTCAATAGGTGGCTCAAATTTTAATTTGGGTTAAATTGTAATTGATTGACGGCAAAAAGCCCTCAATAATATTGGTGTAAAAATTATTATGTTAGCTGCAATAAGAAACAAATCAAAAGGTTGGGTCGCATATCTTATCGTTGGTCTAATCGTAATTCCATTTGCTTTATTTGGGATTCAAGATTATGTCAGCCGTTCTGCGAATGCCTCGATTGCAACCGTTGATGGTGAGGATATTGATATTAACTTTTATTTTCAAGAGTTAGGTCTGCAGCAACGAAACTATCAGCAGCAACTAGGCGCCTCATATACACAAGAATTTGATAATCAACTCAAGCAAATCATTCTTGACAGAATGATTAATGATAAGTTACTTGAAAATTATTCAAATTCCTTAAATATTGTTACTCTAGATGACGAGGTTAGATCTGCCATTAATAAAAATCAAGATTTCTTAGTTAATGGAGAATTTTCACAAGATCGATATAACCAAATCCTAAGAATGAGCGGTTATTCATCTGCTTCATATGAGCTCTCTGAATCTAAAAGATTAAATAATGATCAAATCAGACGAAATTTGAATGGAGCTGCCTTTATGTCACCGACTCAAATTGATCAGCTCAATGATCTCGCATCGCAGCAAAGAGAAGTTTCATATATTGCCCTTAAAACGAATAATTACTTAGACCAAATCAGTGTTTCTAAGGATCAAATTTCAGATTATTTTAATGAAAACAGATCAAGATTTGTTGAAGGCCAAAAGGTAAAAGTGGACTTTGTTGAGCTTACATTAGATAGCATGGAAGACCCTGAAATCCCAACTGATGATGATCTTCAAAGCCTTTATAATGAAAACGCTGAGCTCTATACAAACCCAGAGAGAAGAAAGGCGCAGCACATTCTAGTTGAAAGTGAAGAATTAGCGAATGACTTGTTAGAGCAGATTAAGCAGGGGGCTGATTTTGCTGAACTTGCCATCGCTAACTCCGAAGATACTTCTTCAAGTGAAGAGGGCGGTGATCTAGGCTTTTTTGAGAGAGAGCTAATGGGTGCTGAATTTGATGAAGTTGCATTTGCGATGAACATTGGCGATGTCAGTGAAGTTGTTTCAACTGAATACGGCTACTTTCATATCATTAAACTTACTGATATAGAAGCTGAAACGATGCAGGCTTTTGACGAAGTTGAAGAGCAATTAGTAGCACTTTATACTAAAAATGCGAAACAGAAAATGCTCTACGGATCTCTAGAGGAATTCATCAATCTATCTTATGAGGAGTCTCTAGATATGGTTGCAGATCAGTTTGGGTTAGAACTTCAAACGAGTGACTATTTTGCAAACGGAAGTAGTCAGTATGATGAAAAATTTGTCACTTCTGCATTCAGTCCTGCAGTGATTGACGAAGGAGAGAACTCTGAGGTTATGGAGATCAATTCAGAAAAATTTGTTGTCTTGGCTGTGTCTGATTTACAGTCTGAGCGTGAGAGAGATTTAAGTGAGGTAGAAGATCAAATTGAGTCTGCCTTGAAGACAGCTGCAGCTAAACAAGTGATAGATGACATTGCAGAAAGTATTGCTTCTGCGCTTTCAAGTGGAGATGAGCAAACAGCCAACAAATTAATTTCTGAGAATGGCCTAGAGTGGGTTTCAGAAGGATGGATTTCAAGGGCTAGTGAGTTGCCGTATGGCGTTACATCCACATCATTCACTTTATCAAAGCCTGAAGATGGAAGGCATACTTATAGTTCTCAAAGTGATGACAGATTAACGTCTTTAGTTATCGATTTAAGCGGGGTAAGAATACCAGAAGGGGATGCAGATACTGGAATCTCAACGCTTTATTTGAGTCAGGAAAACAATGAAATGTTTGTCTCTCTTATTCAGCAGTTAAGAGATGGTGCAGAAATAAAAGTTTTTACTGACCTTCTCTAAAGATCTTTAACCGCAGTTAAAGATCGGGCCCTTTTTCAAAAAAGTTATATCCTGCATCGACATAGGTTACTTCTCCAGTAACACCTGATGCTAGGTCTGAACATAAAAAAGCGGCCACATTGCCGACTTCTTCAATGCTTACATTGCGCTTAAGTGCAGAGCTCTCAGCAGCATGATCAAGCAATTTTCCAAACCCTTTGATGCCGCTTGCTGCTAGCGTTTTAATAGCGCCAGCTGACACTGCATTAACGCGAATACCTTTCTCCGCTCCCATTGCCGCTGCCATATATCGAACGTTAGCTTCAAGAGAAGCTTTGGCGACACCCATAACGTTGTAATTAGGGATTGCTCTGAGAGCCCCCAAGTAACTCAGCGTTAATAAAGCGCCGTTCTCATTAAGCATTGGCATCGCTGCTTTTGCAAGCGCTGTAAAGCTGTATGAGCTAATTTCATGGGCCTTAAGGAATCCTTCACGGGTAGTGACCTCAAGGTAATTGCCATCCAGTTCTGCTCTTTCTGCAAAGGCAACTGAGTGAATGAGTATGTCAAAGTTGTCCCATGATTTTTTGAGTTCATCAAAGGTTTCATTGATTTGCTCGTCACTGGATACGTCGCAAGGTATAACAATAGATGAGTTACAGATTTCAGCGCACTTTTCAACGCGGCCTTTCAGTTTCTCGGTTTGGTAGGTAAAGGCAACCTCGCAACCATTGGCTGCCATCGATTCAGCGATACCCCAAGCAATCGAGCGGTTTGAAGCAACGCCAACAATAAGTGCTTTTTTACCTGTTAAAAAACCCATGAAACCTCCACAATATTTATAATACAATTAGCGTTTAATTATAAACACATTGACTTAATAGATACTGTTTACTTAATAAGTGATAGTGCTAATTAAAGTCCATCTTAAACTCTAGAATCTAATTATTTTTTGATTATGTTAATTATGAAGCACAAAGGTTATTTCCTCTTATTTCTTGGGTTGGTATTATCCGATCAATTCACAAAGCAAATATTTATGACCTCATTTGATTTAGGGCAATCAATAGTTATCAATGAATATCTAAGTTGGACATACCTTCAAAATAAAGGCGCTGCATTTAGTATTTTGTCTGATGGCGGGGTGATACAAAAATCATTCCTATTAGGCGTTTCTCTATTGGTTTCACTTTGGCTAGTATGGTGGACCCAGAGAACACCTGTAATTTATAAGCAAAAATTATTAGGCCAGTTTTTCCTCCTATCTGGAGCTGTGGGTAATTTGATTGATAGAGCTCTTCATGGCTTTGTTATTGATTTTATTGATCTGCATGTCAATAGTTTCTATTGGCCAGTCTTTAATTTAGCAGATAGCTTTATTTTTGTAGGTGTTGCCCTAATCATATTTGAGAGAAAATCAAATAGTAAATAAAATTCCAGCCCTCTTAAGAATCACCATAACTGGTAGAATATTCAATAAATGAATTCCACCCTTGCTTCATGAAGAAATTTCTATTATTACCGCTACTCTTTTTGATGAGTATTTCCTCGATTGCTGAAATGCATAAGATGTCAGAGTCTGGAGAAACTCTAGCTTTAGATAGTGACAGCTGGTCCTGCGTTTTAGATGACAATAGATCACTCGTTTGGGAAGTTAAGAGCGCAGAAGAGGGTGTCCAATATGCTCTCAATACCTATACCTGGTTTGATGGTGAGAGCGGAAGAGATAACGGAACCTTTAGTAAGAATTGTTACTGGGGGAAAAATTGTAATACACTCTCTTTCACTAAAGATATTAACAAAGCAAAACTATGCGGTTATTCAGATTGGCGTCTTCCATCACTCGATGAGTTAAGCACGATTGTTGACTATTATGGTGAGAGCGATACGCTGATTAATACTGACTTGTTTCCTAACACACAGAAGAATACTTACTGGACCTCAGTTACAGTTACAAATAATCCTACGCTCGCGTTTGAGGTGCCTTTTTTCTATGGCGGCTCAAAGGCTCGTGATAAGACAATTGATACCTTTGTAAGACTTGTAAGAAGTGCTGACTAGAGAAATCGATCAATCCTTGTATGAGTCTTATTCTGACGATATACCTATAATTCTAAAAAGAATCTATGCTGCTAGAGGCGTTTCAGAGTCTCAGCTTTCAATGGCGCTTCCTGGCCTTCTAAAACCCAACTTTGATCAGCTCAATATTGCTCTTGAGCTTCTTGAGAATTGCCTTTTAGTGGATAAGAGAATATTGATTGTTGGAGACTTTGATGCAGATGGGGCAACAGCCAGTGCAGTCGCCATCAAAGCATTGAGGCTCATGGGAGCAAAGAATGTTGATTTCTTGGTTCCAAATCGTTTCAAGCACGGATATGGCCTTAGTCCGGAGATTGTAAAAGAGGCAAAGCGTGATAAAGAGCCTGATCTCATTATTACGGTTGATAATGGCATATCGAGTAATGAGGGTGCGGCGCTTGCAAGGTCACTTGATATTGATGTCATTATTACCGATCATCACCTGCCGCCTAACGAGCTTCCCAATGCTAATGCGATTATTAACCCAAATTTAAGGGGCTGTGATTTTCCGTCAAAAAATTTAGCGGGTGTTGGGGTCTGCTTTTATTTGTTTTCATCGCTTAAAACCTATCTCACAAAACAAGGTTATTTTGAAAAACAGGGTATCCAAAGTCCTGACCTTAGAGTTCTGCTTGATTTGGTTGCTCTTGGAACCGTTGCAGATGTTGTTAAACTGGATCAAAACAATCGAATTTTGGTGAATGAGGGAATTAAGCGTATTCGTGAAAAACAATGCTCTAAAGGGATTCTTGCTATCTTAGAGCTAACCAAGCGTCCGATTGAATCACTTCAAGCCTCTGACCTTGGATTTACAGTAGCGCCTAGAATTAATGCGGCCGGAAGACTCAGTGATATTTCTCAGGGGATTCGCTGCCTTCTGTCTGAAGATATGAATGACGCGAGACGGTATGCGCAAACACTGGAAGAGTTTAATATTAAAAGGCGTAAGGAACAGACCCGCATGCAGGACGAGGCTCTCGCTATTGTTGAAGATCAAGCTATCGATAAGAGTGATTTTGCAATCGTTCTCTATGACGAGTCTTGGCATGAGGGTGTGGTCGGCATTGTTGCTGGAAAGCTTAAAGAAACGTACCAGTGCCCATCAGCTGTATTTGCTAAAGCTGATAGCGTTTTAAAGGGCTCTATACGCTCTATTCCAGATGTCCACATTAAAGACTTGCT
>ENA-OSET01005284-OSET01005284.1-sediment-metagenome-genome-assembly--contig:-NODE-5284-length-10996-cov-4.061361_pt1 | contig 10996 bp, 13 predicted proteins | sample MGYA00237882_ERZ534229 | MGnify/ENA primary metagenome ERZ534229 (study PRJEB26408, sample SAMN06266212) | sediment metagenome | isolation source: Hudson Canyon methane seep mesocosm | place...
AAATAACTCAACAAGTTATAAAGTAACTAACAAAAAAGAAAATTAATGAAAACCATATTAAAATCGGAAATCACTTGCCCTAACTGCGGACATAAAAAAGTAGAAGATATGCCAACAAATGCTTGTCAATTCTTCTACGAGTGTGAGCATTGTAAAACGGTTCTAAAACCAAACGAAGGTGATTGTTGTGTGTATTGTTCTTATGGAACAGTTCCCTGTCCACCAATTCAAGAAAATAAAAGTTGTTGTTAAAACTAACTTGATGAAAAAAAAGAAAGTCAATTTAAGAGATTTAAAACCAAATTCAGAAGAACAACATTCTCACGATGATGGTCACGACCACGGAAATGGAAGTGCATTCAAAACATACATTCCTGCTATTATAAGTTTTGTTATGTTAATGGTAGGTATCGCTGTAGATTATTTTGATGCGATTCCTCAATTTGAAGGATGGATTAGAGTAGTTTGGTACACTTTAGCATATATTCCAGTTGGGTTTCCTGTAATTAAAGAAGGATGGAAAAGCCTTATAAAAGGCGATGTTTTTACCGAGTTCTTTTTGATGTCTATTGCCACAATTGGTGCGTTTATTATTGGTGAATATCCTGAAGGTGTTGCAGTAATGCTATTTTATGCAGTAGGAGAATTATTTCAAAACGCAGCAGTTAATAGAGCAAAAGGAAACATTAAAGCCTTATTGGATGTTAGACCAAAAGAAGCTAATGTATTTCGTGATGGTGATTATATAAGTGTGTCGCCAGAAGCTGTAAATATTGGCGAGAAAATACAAATTCGAGTAGGTGAAAAAATTCCATTGGATGGTATTTTATTATCCGAAAAAGCATCGTTAAATACAGCAGCTTTAACAGGAGAAAGCAAACCAGATTCTATTCAGAAAGATGCAAAGGTTTACGCAGGTAGTATCAATTTGGAAAGTGTTATTGAAGTTGAGGTAACCAACACCTTTGAAGATAGTTCTATTGCGAGAATATTAGACTTGGTTCAAAATGCTACAGCACGTAAATCTAAAACAGAATTATTTATTAGGCAGTTTGCTCGTATCTACACACCAATTGTTGTGTTTTTAGCTATTGGTGTTACTTTTATACCTTACTTTTTTGTAGATGATTATGTATTTAGAGATTGGTTATACAGAGCATTAATTTTCTTGGTAATATCTTGTCCTTGTGCGTTAGTGATTTCAATACCATTAGGTTATTTCGGTGGTTTGGGAGCAGCTTCAAAAAATGGAATTTTATTTAAAGGTGCTTCATTTTTAGATGCAATGACCAAGATAAATACTTTGGTAATGGACAAAACAGGAACCGTTACCAAAGGTGTTTTTAAAATAAAAGAGATAAAAGCCATTAATTGGGATGAAAAAGAGTTTATGAAATATATTTCTATTGCCAAGAAGGATTTAAATAAGATTGAATCTATTTATTTAAAATTAGTTAGTAAGAAAGTTAATTCAAAAAAGACAAGTGAATCTAAAGTAGAAGAATTAGAGAAGCTTGATGTAACCGAGGAAATTGACAGAACAAATAGTCATTTTAATCAAATAGTGCTTTCTGTTAAATCGAAGGATCTTTCAGGCAAAAAAATAAGCTTCATTTTACAAGAGATTAATAGAGAATCGAATACAATATTATCTAAATTTTTAGATAATTTAACAGGTGCAGGCCTAATTAACAAAATCGAGTATGATGGGAAAAATACTTTTGTAATTACTTCTAAAGGAAGACAGTACTTGGATTCATACGTAAATTTTTCAAGTATTGCAGAATCATTTGGATTAGAACTTTAAAATCTATTTTTTAGACTTCTTTCGTTTTTCATTAAGTTTTTGTCTTTCCTTTTTATCTTTGTAACCACCATAGAAAAGAATCAAGATCATGCCTCCGATTGAACCATAAAACAGTGGAAGAAGAGGTTGTTCGCGTATTTCTCCAGTAGTTGGCGAAACAAAAGCAACAGGAATTCCTACAACCATAAAAATCAAAAGAACTGTGAGATACTTATCCATACAGATCCTATTTTACAAAACCATATATCTTTTTGATTCTAGAGAAAAGGGTAGATCAACTATGGCAAAAATACTGGAAATGATAGGGCTAATACTGGTAGCAATTATGAGTTTAGGATTTATGGGATTGCTTGAGCCAAACATCGAAAAGGGATTATCACCACTCTTTTGGGGATGCGCAGGTGCAACACTCATCATAATCATCTATAGAAAAAGAAAAAGAAAGCAAGAAGGAAAAGAGTAAAAGATTAATAAAAAAATACGAAATGATCAGCTGCATATCAACCGGCAGATCTATTAAGGAGAATCTTAAAAAGTATAATTGCGAATGGAAGAACAAACAAAACAGTGGTGGAAAGGATTAGGTAAAGAATTAGAAATAGACATTGAAACCTTTGATGAGTAAACTGCAATAATTTCCAAATAATTTTAACAACATATCAAAATATGAAAAAGCCTTGAACGGGATCTGAACCCGCGACCTACTGATTACGAATCAGGTGCTCTACCAGGCTGAGCTACCAAGGCACGATTGGATAAATCCATCAGAGTTAATAAAAAGCCTTTCCGAATTGGGGTAATTGAAAAAAACAATTTCAGGGATTAGAGGGGTATTTGGAAGAGATCTTGGTCTAAAAGACGTAATAGAATTTTCCAATAATTTTTCGTCCCTAATCAAGTCACAAAAATGTGTAATCGGCAGAGACACAAGACCATCAGGGAAAATGATACAAGAGGTAATCAGTGCAGTTCTAATGAAAAACGGGATAGATGTTTTTGATTTAGGCACAGTTCCAACGCCAGTGATATTTAGAGAAGCAAGAAAATATGGTGCAGGTGTTGTCATTTCATCTTCACACAATCCAATTGAATGGAACGGCATGAAATTCATCATAGACGGGAGAGGAGTTAATGAAAAGGAAATTCATCAAATAATAAGTCATCAAGAGATTTTAAAATCAAAAATAGGCAAAATTAAGAAAATTAAGTCATCATATATTGAAGATGCAGAAAAAATCATAGGGAAAATAGAAAAATCGCCTAAAATTGCAATAGACGTAGGAGGAGGAGCTGCAAAAGATTTTGCATCAGATCTATTAAAAAACATAGGATGTGATGTTCAAGTCATAAACGAAGAATTATCAGAATGTTCAAGAGGGCCAGATCCAACCTCAGATAAATTAACGGAGTTAGTACATATTTCAACTAAAAAAGAGATTGGATTTGCGTTTGATTTAGACGGGGATCGTTTAGTCGTTGTTAGAAAAGGGGAAAAACAAAGTCCAGACATAACATTAGGTTTAGGAATTGCAAAATCATTAGAACTAGGGTACAAAAAATTTGTTTTAAGTACAGATACAAGTGTATCAATTGAAAAATTCATCAAAAAGAAGGGAGGAACGGTTGCAAGATCAAAAGTTGGAGAAGCAAACGTGATAGACGAAATGTTAAGAAATGGTGCTCAAGCAGGTGGGGAAGGAAGTAGCGGGGGATTTATTTTACCAGAATTCAATTATTGTAGAGAAGGTATTCTTACAAGTGGTTTAATATCATCAATGTTAGATAATCCAGAGTTTTCTGAAATTTTAAACTATATGGAAAGTTATTTTCAAATTAGAGAAAAAATGGAAGTTGATTCAAGCTATCACGACAAGATAATCGAGGATCTAAAAAACAATTTGACAAAAAAATATTCAAAAATAAATACACAAGACGGCATTAAAACAATCATAGATGAAGATACATGGATTTTAATTAGAAAATCAAATACAGAGGACATCATAAGAATTTCAGCAGAATCAAATAATGAGGAAAAATGTAAAATCATAATCGACAATACAAAACAAATGGTAAAAGAAAGTTATGACAGAATTAGATGAAAACAAAATAATTGAAATTTTTCAAACAAAGTTAGGAAATAAAAAATTTATTTCAGAAGATGTTGAGGTATTCACCTTAGGCAAAACCAAGATTGTAGCAAAAACAGATACAATGGTGGAAAGTACAGACATTCCAAAAAAGATGAAACTGTCAGATGCGGCAAGAAAGAGCGTAATCGCCTGTGTAAGTGATTTTGCAGCTAAGGGGATAAAACCAGAATACGGAATTATTTCGATAAATTTACCAAAATCAATTTCACGCATAAAAATAGACAGTATTGCAAATGGGTTTAAAAAAGCATGTAAAGAATACGGTATTTCGATAATTGGCGGAGACACAAATGCAGGAAAAGAAATTGTGTTTAACGTTTGTATTTTTGGAAATTCAAACTCCATAATTACTAGAAGAGGATCCAAAGAAGGGGATTTGATATTTGTTACAGGCCCATTCGGATACACATCGGTCGGACTAGACATATTATTGAACAATAAAAATCAAAAAAGTGATTTTATAAAAAAAGCTATCAAATCAGTTACAAATCCAAAACCAAAGCTCATCTATGGTTTAAAAAATAAAAAATATTTTTCATCATCAATGGATTCTAGTGACGGATTGTCAACTACTTTAAATGAAATGTCAAAACAAAGTAAAAAAAAATTTGTCATTAACAAAATACCTTCAAACAAAGATTTAGAAAACTACATAAGAAAACAAAAAATGAATCTTAATTCGACAGTATTTCACGGAGGTGAAGAGTATGAATTCGTATTTACAGTACCTGCAAAACATAAAAAAACCATAATTAAAAATTCAAAAGTATTGAAAACCCCAATTGTTGAAATTGGTTATGTTACATCAGGGAAAGGCGTTTATCTAAAAGAAGGCAACAGAGACATTTTGTTAAAAGATTTAGGGTGGAAACATTTCAAATAATCATTCACCGTAAGAAATATCCCTTTCAACATTATTTACAATATGAAAAATAGATTCAGAAGGCAAAACAGAAACACATTCTTTCATCCACAAATTATCAAAATACAATAATCGTTTCAGATCATCTTCTAAAAGTTCATCAGGATCAGAGTTAGGATAAAGTGCATGAATTTTGTATCCTTCATTAGCAATTTCTTGGCATTTTTTTTCTAATGGCGATAAAATTACAGTGTCGATCGGCGTCATAGATTGTATTAATACAGAACCCATCAATGCAACAGCTACAGCAACTACAATTGCCAATAAAATAATCGAAGCCATCAAAATTGTCCAGTAAATGACAGTATATGAATAATGAAGAATTTTAGGCCGAATTACCAGATTGAAACAACTCTAAGAAATCAATGTTTTTTAAACCCTTTAAGATCTGATAAGCATTGTCAGAAATTGAAGCCGAAGTAGAAGTACCAGTTGAAACAACTGAGACAGTAGAAGAACAAGTAGCTGAGGCAACAGTAGAGACACAAAATCAACCAGAGACCAAAAAAGAAGGTCCAGAAAAATGGGGAATTGCCCACATTTACAGTAGTTATAACAATACAATCATCCACATGACAGATCTTACAGGTGGAGAAACAGTTGCTATTAGTTCTGGAGGAAATCACGTAAATGCAGACAGATATGAATCATCACCGTTTGCTGCAATGAAAGCTGCAAATGCAGTAGTTGAATCAACAAGAACAAAAGGATTCACAGGATTTCACATCAAAGTTCGTGCAGTAGGAGGAGTTGGTTCAAGAGTTCCAGGTCCAGGTGCACAAGCAGCTATCAGAGCATTAGCAAGAGGAGGGTTCAAAATTGGAAGAATCGATGACGTAACACCAATTCCTCACGACACCACCAGAAAGAAAGGTGGGAAAAGAGGAAGAAGGGTTTAGGTAACTAAATTTATTTTTACATTACAGCCTCTAGAGACAAAATAATCACTCATAAATTTTGTAAACCTTCCTGCCTCATCATTTAACTGATATTTTACAAGAATGTCAGAAAATTTTTCAGAGATACTAATTTGTAAATTGGATTTGAATTCTAATTTAAAGAATGTCCAACCAAACTTTGAAGATGGTTCACTAACAGCATAGCTTGCATGACAATTCAGAAGGGTTTCCATATGAGAAAGGTGTTTTTTTATACAGAGTAAATCATCAAGATAATTTTTTGTTCCAATTTCTAAAGTTATACTCATTCTACATCATCATTATTTGATGTATTGCTAAGCTTATCAGTTAAAGATACAAATTTTCCATCTTGTTGAACATTAATTTTTGTATCCATCCTAACGCTCAATCCAATCGAACGGAACAGTGCCAACAATTTACCGCCATCAAGAATTTCATTAAGTTCGCCAGTTTTAATTAATTCAGATAATTTTTCAATTACAACTTTAGTTTCGTTTGGAAATTGAAATTCAGCATTTGTTAAAACTTCCAATCCCCTAAACCCCAATTGTTTAATCAGTAGATCTCGAGGAGTAACAATTTTTTCTTCATCAGATTTTGAAGTTTCTTCAGTAGATTTTGAAGTTTCTTCAGTAATTTCACGTGATGAAATGTTTTTTTGCATTTCAGCGAGACGTTTAGCCTGTAATCTCTGAAGTTCAGAATCGTTATCGCTCAACCTTTAATCACACCTATAGGTACTAATTTTGCAACTTTAGTAGCAATTCCCAAATTATGTGAAACATTAACTACAGAATCAACATCTTTGTAAGCCTCAGGTGTTTCTTCAACAACCCCATCTCGAGTTAATGCTTTGATAAATATCCCTTTATCATTAAGGGATTTTTTCACATTATCCTCAGTAAAATTTCTTCTAGCCTTTGATCTAGACATAGTTCTTCCTGCTCCATGAGCTGTAGAACCAAAACTCAAATCCATGGAATTGGATTTTCCAAGTAGAATCCAACTTGAAGTTCCCATAGAGCCAGGAACTAAAACAGGTTGACCCAGATCCCTATACCTAGAAGGGATTTCATTACGATTTGAAGGAAATGCTCTTGTTGCACCTTTTCTATGAACAACTAATTTCCTATCCTGACCATCAACCTTGTGTTTTTCTACCTTAGCAATATTATGTGCCACGTCATAAACTAATTTCATATCAAGATCAGATTCTGTTTGATTAAATACACGTTCAAATGATTTTCTAGTCCAGTGAGTAATCATTTGTCTATTACTCCATGCAAAATTTAATGCAGCAAACATTGCTTTTCGATATGACTCACCTTCTTCAGAATTATTTGGAACACAGGCAAGTTCTCGATCAGGTAGATTGATGTTGTATTTTTCCATAGCTTGTTCTGCAACTCGCAGATAATCACTGCAAACTTGATGACCAAATCCTCGGGAGCCACAATGAATTAAAACTGTGATTGTTCCTTCTTTAATTCCCATTCTACTAGCTGCCTCCTCATCATGTATTTCCGCAACTTTTTGAATTTCAAGAAAATGATTACCAGAACCTAGACTTCCAAGTTGAGGTGCTCCTCTTTTTCGTGCTTTATCAGAAACTTTGTTTGGATCAGCATTTAAGATTCTGCCATTTTCTTCACAAACATCAGAATCATTTGTTGAACCATACCCATGATCAATAGCCCAATTAACACCATTTACTAAAACTTCATCAAGTTCGGAATTAGTTAGACGAACTGCACCTTTAGAACCAACTCCAGAAGGGATAGAACTGAATAAATCATTAACAAGATCCTTTAATTTTGAACGAACAGTTTGTTCAGTTAAGTTTGAACGAAGCAGTCGCACCCCACAATTAATATCATATCCAACACCGCCAGGACTGATCATTCCTTCTTCAGCATCCATAGCTGCAACTCCACCTACAGGAAAACCATATCCCTCATGACCATCGGGTAAAACAACACTATGACTAACAATTCCGGGAATAGAAGCAACATTTCGAGCCTGCATGATAGTTCTATCAGATAACATTTTTTGGAGTAATGGTTCATTCGCATAAATTCTAACAGGTACTTTCATTCCAAGATTAGGATCAGCATCAATTTGATATTGATTTTCTCCAATTTTCTTTGGATTTGCTGAGGACATAAGTATCGGTAGAATTTTCTTTCAATCCAATTTAAATCATCATAAGTATTCTAAGAATAATTTTAAATCAATCAGAATTCAAATTAGATTATGTTAGAAAAAACAACAATTACACAAAAAGCAAATCAATTACTTGCAGAATTAAGAGCAAATCCAGATTGGGCAATAGATGAGAAAAATTTCAAACAAGGTTATTTGAAAGCATTAGAGTGGGTATTATCAGATACAGGAATTAAACAAAAATGAATAGATGAAATCAATCGTATAATGATCGCAAAAATACATAAAAAATAAGTAGATTTATTTTCTAATATACAAATACCAAGTTATTGGCAATTTTACCTATTGATAATGGTCGTTACGGGACCAAAGAAATGATGGAAATTTTTAGTGAACAAAAGAAAGTTGATTATCAATTAGAAATTGAAGGTGCTGCTGCAATTTCTCAAAGTGAAATAGGAATTATTTCAAAAACAATAGGTAAAGAAATTCACAGAGCTGCAATGTCAGGTAAAATTACTGCAAAAAGAATTAAACAATTAGAAGCAAAAAGTGATCATGATACAGCAGCATTAGTAGAATCACTAAGTGAGAAATGTTCTAAAAATGCAAGACCATGGATTCACTATGGACTCACAAGTAATGATTTAGTTGATACAAGTAATTCCATGCAAATGAGAGATGCATTACAAATTATTGAACCTAAAGTTGCAAAAATGGCATCAATTCTTGCAAAAAAATCTGTAAAGTATGGAAAGATACCAGCAGTAGGTAGAACTCATGGACAACATGCAAGCATCATTTCATTTGGATTAAAATTTGCTAATTGGGCAGCAGAAATGGCAAAACATGTAGAACGTATTGAAGAAATTAAAAAAAGAATTTTAATTTGTAAAACATTAGGAGTTGTTGGAACTGGTTCTCTAATGGGTGCAAAGTCATTAGAAGTGCAACGAAGAGCCGCAAAGAGATTAAAATTATTCCCAGCAGAAGTAACAACACAAGTTGTACCTAGAGAAAGATATGCAGAATATGTATTTGAATTAGCATTAATTGGTGCAACATTAGAAAAAATTGCAATAGAAATTAGAAATTTACAGAGAACCGAAATAGGAGAGGTAGCTGAACAATTCAAAAAAGGTCAAATGGGAAGCAGTGCAGTTCCTGTTAAAAGAAATCCAATAAAGAGTGAACGAGTATCGTCATTATCAAAATTAGTGAGAAGTCAAGTTGCATTATCTTTTGAAAATATTCCATTATGGCATGAACGTGATCTTTCAAATTCAGCTAATGAAAGATTTGTAATTCCTACTGTATCCATCTTAGTTGATGAAATGTTGGAAACAATGACTAGAATTGTTTCAAATTTGATGGTAAATGAAAAGAGAATTGTAGACAATCTATACATTACAAAAGGACAGATTTTTGCAGAATTTGTTTTAGAAGCACTAATCAAAAAAGGAATTCCAAGATTTGTAGCATATAGAGATGTACAAAGAGTTGCATTTGAGGCAAATGACAAAGGAATGTTGTACAAAGATGCAATTAAAAATGATAAAGCATTCTCTTCAAAATTAACAAATAATGAAATTGACGCAATTTTTTCGCCAGAAAAACATCTAGGAGCGTCACCAAAGATTATCAGTAATGTAGAAAAATCAGTTCATAAAACTGTAAAAAAATTCATCTAGTTTTCAATAAAGATTTATGAATTTTAGAGCCATATTGTAATGCTTTTTTTCTTTTACTACAAGAAATTTCAGGAACACCTACATCACTAGCTAATTTACGTATGATATGCTTACGATACAGATCATCAGAACTATGAATTTTTTCAGTAATAGGAACAGTTTTGGCATATTCAATGAATTTACTAGATAATAGGGGTTGTAGAATTTTTACATTAAACTCTGAAGCAATTACATTAACAGCTTTCATCATTTTTAATTCATTTTCTAATTTTGAATCCATTACTTCTTTAATTTTAGATTCACCACCATCAAAGGCTTCACGATATGCATTATATCCACAAAATAATTCATCAATACCATTACCAGTAATTACAACATCAAGATTCAAGCTTTTTGCAAGTTTTGAAACATAATAGAAAGCAATACAATTTTCATTCCAAGATAAATTATCAGTAGCAATTACTTTATGTATATTTGAAGTAATTTTTGGAAATGTTTCAGGATCAATTTCTAAAATATGATGAGAGTAATTCAATTGTTCATTAACTTCTTTAGAAAATATAATATCATGGGATTCAGAAAACCCAATAGTTAGTAAAACAACATCAAAACCCATATCAGTACATATTTTTGAAACTAATGTACTATCTACACCACCAGAAAAAGCAATGCCTATTTTCTTTTTTGGAACAACATCAGAAATAGAATTTTTTATATTTTCTAGCAATGTTTGGTTGATTAAATCCATGAACTCACATTAAATCATAGAATTAATTTTACATATATTTCCATGAACTATGTGTGGATAGGGAAAATAGTCATAAACATCATAATAATGAAACATTTTACGGAGAAATAATGGAGCCTGGAGATATTTTTAAAAAAAGGAATTTATCAAAAGTTAATTTTGATTATGAAGAATTAATTGGAAGGAATTTATCAAATACTAATTTGAAAGGAGTTAATCTTAAAAATAGAGACATACACAATGCAGATTTGAGTGGGGCAGATTTGAGTGGGGCAGATTTGAGCAATACCATATTATTTAATGTAAAACTAAGAGGAGCCAATTTACAAAATACAAATCTTGAAAATGCAAAACTTTGGGATACAGACTTGTATGGGGTAGATCTTACAAATGCAAATATCAGTGGAGCAGATTTATTTTATGCAGATTTAAGAAATGCAGATTTAAGAAATACAAATCTAAGTGGTGTAAATTTAAGACATACAAATTTTGAAGGTGCTACTTTTGAATCAATAAATTTTACAAATGCAAATTATGATTTAGATACATTAGGTACTATTTCAAAAGATATTAAATTGATTTTAGAAATGCAAGG
>ENA-OSET01005286-OSET01005286.1-sediment-metagenome-genome-assembly--contig:-NODE-5286-length-10992-cov-12.844892_pt1 | contig 10992 bp, 4 predicted proteins | sample MGYA00237882_ERZ534229 | MGnify/ENA primary metagenome ERZ534229 (study PRJEB26408, sample SAMN06266212) | sediment metagenome | isolation source: Hudson Canyon methane seep mesocosm | place...
AAGAGCAATAAAGGGTATAGTAAATAAGGGTAAAGCGAGTAGTCGGTAAGACATGATGTTGCACCTTGGTAATACTAGATTCCCACCCGGGATCTAGTGATTATAAATAACCATGTGCAGAGGACATTGAATTCTAATGAATATATCGCCCGCCGCAATATGGATGTGTATTGCAGTAGGCCGGTCTCCGGACTTACGAGCTTGTGACAATTTAGATCGCCTTCCCATGTCTTAATACAACACAGTGGCCTATGATCTATGCGCTCGTTTACCGTTGCGGGGGCAGTATTGGAATTAAGAATTCTGGAGAATATCTCTCACCAATTTCCCGATTATCTCTCAACCATAAAATATGGAGAGAGCACCTGATGCAAGGGCTGGCACTATATAGAACTAGTTGTTTTTAGTCAAACACTGTAGCTATGGTAGAGGACGTTTTAACATTAAATCCAACATGGTCTCAAAAAGGTCTCAAAAGGCTTACCTTTTTGGGAGTAAAGCGTTAGTATGTAGCATTATCATTAATAACTAATGTGGCAATATCATCAATGGATGCGAATGATTTAATAGGAAAACAAGGCTCCAATAAGCAACCACAATTAAAAAAATACTTTATAGCGACCACGGTAGTATTGCTACTAGCTATTTTATTGGGTCAGTTATATCAAGACTTTCATCGCAAACAAGAACATCTAGATGCCAAGCGAATAAGCTCTCATCAGCAGCAGTTGGGTGTGATTTCTGAACTAATGAAAGGTTTGTTGTTGATTTCAACCCAAGATAATCAAACACCTGCCTTGATCGCTTCTACGGTAAATAAGCTCCGAAACAATGTAAAGCAAGTCGCACACGTCCAAGAGGAGCTTGCTGTTGACGTTGAGTCGCGCAGTCTTTTTGATGATGATGAGCTATTAGCCGCCCAAGAAAAAGAGTTAGCACTTTATGTTGATAGCTTATTATTTGTTATTAATGATTTGATTACTGCTACAGAGTTTAAATCATTTGATGGCGAAATACGTTTAGAAAAATATCAACTTTGTTTATCAAAATATGAATATTATCAACAAGAAACTGAACAGTTTATTGACAAGCTAAGCGCGTATCTTGAAAAAGAATCCTATGAACACCGAATGGTGTTATGGGGTGTCGTTATTGGTATTATGATTTTAGTTATACTCGTTGGTTTTACTTTTTACCGTTTTGTTTCCAGCATAGTTAACCGTGAATTTTATCATCTTGCTGAAGAAAATCGTTTACAACAAATGAGTGAACAAGAAGCAAAAGAACATGGCAAGCTAATGCTAGAGCAACAAATGAAAATGCGCTCAATATTAGATTCTACAGTCGACGCTATTATTACCATTACTGAAAAGGGCAATATTGATTCATTTAATAAAGCAGCAGAGACAATGTTTGGTTATCCGGCTGATTTTGTCATAGGTAAAAATGTGAAAATGTTAATGCCAGACCCTTTTGCTATTGAGCATGATGGTTATTTACAAAACTACCAAGAAACAAGAGAGAAAAAGATCATCGGTATTGGCCGAGAAATTGTTGCTAAACGTATTGATGGCAGTGAATTCCCTATTCATTTATCAGTAAGTGAAGTCACTGAATCTCAGCCAAAATTATTCACAGGTATTATTCGAGATATTACTGTGAGGAAGAAGGCAGATAAAAAATTAAAACAAACGATGGATGAGTTGAGAGTTAAACAAGCGCAGCTTAAAGATGAAGAAGAAATTGCTCGTCACGTGTTTGAAAATATTACTGCTAGTAATAATGATGCGTTAGCTGAATTATCATCATGGTGTGTACCAATGGGCATATTTAGTGGTGACCTAATGTTATCTTCACTGTTACCTTCGGGTGGAATACGGGTGCTACTATGTGATTTTACTGGACATGGTTTGCCTGCCGCCTTAGGTGCTGTACCTGTTTCAACTATTCATAAGGCAATGGCTGAAAAAGGCTTGCCACTTGATATTTTAATGAGTGAGTTGAATAGTAAGTTAAAGGCATTATTACCAACAGGCATATTTTGCTGTATAGCTGGGGTTGATATTGATGCGGCACGTACTCATGCACATATCTGGAATGCGGGCTTACCAGATATCATGATTGTGAGCAAAGAGGGTGACATAAAACAAAGAGTTAAATCGGATCATTTACCACTGGGTGTCGTTGAATATGATCATAATGAAATACATTGCTCTGATATACGCTTAGAAATTGGTGACATGATTTACGCCTACTCTGATGGGCTTACAGAGGCTGAAAATGAAACTGGTGAAATGTTTGGCCAAGATCGGTTTGAGCAACTTTTAAGTGAAGAAACAAATGAAGATGGTCGCCTAGTTGATATTAGAAATGAAGTGAGTAACTACATGGGCAAGGCTAAAGCAACGGATGATATTTCACTTGTAGAAATAAAAACACTGTCATGAGAACTGAGACTACTTTAGAATCATAGGATATTCCGTATTTTAGTGGCTAAAACATGACTGATTTATATAAAGATCAAGGCTTTGCAACTCGCGCAGTTCGCGCAGGCCAACAGCGAACACATGAAAATGAACATGCAGAACCTATGTTCCTCACATCTAGTTATGTGTTTGATAATGCAGAGCAGGCAGCTGCCCGCTTTGCTGGGGATGAGCCCGGTAATATTTACTCACGCTTTACTAATCCAACAGTCCGCACATTCGAACAGCGCTTAGCCTCATTAGAAGGTGCCGAGTCTGCGGTTGCTACCTCATCTGGCATGTCAGCAATATTATCAACTTTTATGGCCTTGCTTTCGGCAGGCGATCATATCGTGTCATCACGCAGCATCTTTGGTACGACACGGGTATTATTTGATAAATATTTAGCGAAGTTTGGCGTAGAAACAGATTATGTTGCATTAACAAACCTTGAGGATTGGCAGCAAGCAATAAAGCCAAATACAAAGGCTCTGTTTTTAGAAACACCTTCAAACCCAATGAATGAAGTAGCTGATTTAGCAGCACTGTCTGCTTTGGCTAAGGCTCATGATTGTTTATTGATCGTCGATAATTGTTTCTGTACACCAGCATTGCAACAACCTTTAGCATTAGGTGCTGACATTGTTGTGCATTCAGCAACAAAATATATTGATGGACAAGGTCGCTGTGTTGGTGGCGCTGTCGTCGGTGACGCTGAACGTGTTGGTGAAGAGGTATTTGGTTTTCTACGTACAGCTGGGCCCACCATGAGCCCATTCAATGCGTGGACATTCCTTAAAGGGCTTGAAACACTTGAACTAAGAATGAATGCCCATTCAGCATCGGCATTGCAACTAGCTCAGTGGTTAGAGCAGCAGCCTGGCGTGACTCATGTGTTTTATTCTGGCTTACCTAACCACCCTCAACATGAACTGGCAAAACAGCAACAGTCAGCATTTGGAGGCATTATTGCGTTTGAGGTTAAAGGTGGTAAAGAAGGGGCCTGGAAGTTGGTCAATTCAACACAATGGTTATCGATTACGGCGAACCTTGGTGATACAAAAACAACAATTACTCATCCTGCAACAACAACGCATGGTCGCCTGACGGAAGAGGCTCGTGCTGAAGCGGGTATCACAGACGGCATGTTGCGGATTTCTGTTGGTTTAGAGTCTGTTGATGATATACAAGCAGATTTACAACATGGTTTAGACCTTCTGTAATAAGCTGAAAATAAGATAATAGGCACAAAAACTGCATAAATATTCCTAAATTGTATCTGTACGTCAGAGAACCGTCTTTATTATTCAGACAGTTAGCAGATGTAAGTAATAAAAAACAATAGGTTATAAGTTTATGCTTCGTTTTGGGAAATATGTCACTCTTCTTATGCTATTGGTATTAATAATGCCAATGCGGCAAGTTTACGCCACTACTACAGAGCCTGTAAGTGATGTCAGAATCTTAATTGATGTGTCTGGCAGCATGAAAAAGAATGATCCTAAGAACCTACGTTCTCCTGCATTAAGACTCATTGTTGGCTTATTACCAGAGAATTCACAGTCGGGTGTGTGGACATTTGGAAAATATGTAAATATGTTAGTTCCGCATCGTGAGGTTAATGATGCATGGAAGTTAGAGGCGGAACGTCAATCAAAGAAGGTGCATTCTTATGGCCTTTTCACAAATATTGAACAAGCCTTACAGAAAGCAACAGCGAGTCAAAAAGGAGATAATCCTAAATATCGACGTAGTGTGATTTTATTGTCTGATGGTTTAGTGGATGTATCTACAAATTCTGAAACGAATGACAAATCTCGCCAACGCATTCTTGACACTATCGTACCGAGATTAAAAAAAGCGAATGTTGTGGTTCATACCGTCGCCTTATCAGACACTGCCGATCATGCTTTATTACGCTCAATTTCATTAGCAACAGATGGTTGGTACGAGCAAGTTGATAACGCTGAGGAGTTACAACGCGTATTCTTACACTTATTTGAAAAAGCAGCCAAACGCGATACGGTTCCTTTATTGGACAATAACTTTAAAATTGATGACAGTGTGAGTGAAATGACATTGCTGATCTTTCGTAAAGAAGGATCAAGAGAAACGATATTATTGTCACCCGACCAATCTAGCCTGACTGCTGAAGAAAGGCCGAATAATGTTCGTTGGCATAATGAAAATAATTACGACTTAATTACCATTGATAATCCAACGGCAGGTGCATGGCAAATTGATGCAGATATTGATCCTGATAATCGAGTGATGGTTGTAACAGATTTAAAACTTCAAACAAGTGACTTGCCGAATACAATATTAATTGGTGAAACGTTTGATTTTGATGCCAGTTTAACTGAGAAATCAGAACTTATTGTAAGGCAAGATTTTCTATCACTGGTCGATGCGGAGCTAAAAGAAGAATCTGAAATAGCCGATGAAGTAGTGACAAGTATGAATGATTCTCAGGCAGAAGGTCTATACCGGACGCACGTAGGTGAGACATTTCAACCTGGACGTAATGATGTTGTTGTAACGTTTAAGAGTGCTACATTTGAACGTCAACGTAGACAAAGTATTTATGTCGTAGAAACGCCGTTTGATATTAATGTTGAGCAATTAGAAAATACAGAAACGCGAACCCACCGACTTAGTATGAAACCTGATATTGATTTGATAAATGCTGATAAGCTAAGTATGACAGCAATGCTTACATCTGAAGATGGTACCGAATGGTCATATGATGTCATGCAGAGTGCCGAGTTAGAATGGCAATTAACATTAGCTGATTTGGAAGATGAAAAACAATACAGTGTTGCTCTACAAATTAGGGGAGAAACAGTCAAGGGCCGAGATTTGTTTTTACAGCCGGAAGTTATTGTTTTAGAAGATGAATTGTTCGTACCAGAGCCTGAAGTTATTGAAGAGCCTGAGCCCGTTATAAATGATCCTGAAGATGAACTGGTGGACAATATCGAAGAGGAATTTGTTTTAGATGTAGTTGATGATGAAATGTCAGGTGAGGAAGACCTATTAGCAATTGATGACAATGATGAACTATTTTCTGACGATTCAAAGGTAGATACAAATGACTATTTGTCTCCAGCAATAACATTGGCAATTGGTAACGGTATCATTCTTTTCTTAGTCGTAATGGCAATATTCTTCTGGCGACGTAAAAGCTCAGCCAGCCAAAATCCAGGAGACCAGTTATAAATGGATATGACAGACCCAACTATACAGATGTTGGCTTACGAGCTAGCAGCACTCTTTGCAGCCTTAAGTATTTGGTTGATTTTACGATCGAGTAAGAAAAATAAACAAACTAATGAAGCTGCATCAAAAGCAGTAAAAAGGCTGAAAAGAAATAAAGACAAACGAATTGAATCGTTATCAGAAATTTTAGCTGAAAAATATAGTCTGGATGGTGATGCTTTAAGCCAAACAGCAACAGAGTTTCAAGATAGAGAGCAACAGATATATAAACTATTACTCAAGCTCTTTGTTGAACAAGATAGTAAATCCTTGGTTATATTTCCTGGAGAGCTGGAGAGGGTAATAGATTTATCTTTATCACTACTTCCTGTAGGTAATAATAGCGCTGATATAGAAGCTGCAACTCAGGTTGAAAAGACTGATGACTCAGAAGTACTGAGCAATCAAATTGCAGAAATGAATGTGAAATTGGACTTGTTAGTGGCAGAAAGCGTGAAGGCTGAGCCAGAAGATAGCAATGACGTTGATGCTGTTGATGATTCTGAAAATGATAGAGAAATAGTCACTGAAGATGTCACTGAAGATGTCACTGACGTGGATGTGGATGCTGAACAAACAGAAACCAGTGATGTCGTTGTTGAAGATGTGGTTGAAATCGACGTGGCAGAAGATGATTTTACGTTCGAAGAAACAGATAACGTGCCAGAAAGCGCCAGTGATGAAGTGAGTGATATGGAGGATGTGAGTCAGAGTGATGATGCCAGCATGCCAGATCCTGAACTACCGGATGAATCAAGTGAACCCGTAGCAGATATTGAGCCGGCCGAAGAGAGCACGGAGGTCGAAGATAGTACAGAGTTTGAAGCGAGTGATACTTCTGATGAGAATGCTTTATTAGCAGACCTTGGTATTGATGTACCTGAAGAAGAGGGTGAAGGTATCGACTTATCATCTCTTGATGATGAAGAAGAAAGTGATGAAACTGTAAAAAAGTCTGATGCTGAGTCTGTGGTTGCTACTGCGGATTCGGCGAGTAGTGATGATATCGATGACTTATTAGCGTCAGTTGGCGTGGCTGAAGAGGTTGCTGTTGAAGAAACTGAGCAAGCTGAATCTGAACCTGATGCAGTAGCTGACAGTGATGATATCGATGACTTATTAGCGTCGGTAGACGTAGCTGACGAAGTTGCCGTTGAAGAAACTGAGCAAGCTGAAGCTGAAGCTGAACCTGATGCAGTAGCTGGCAGTGATGATATCGATGACTTATTAGCGTCGGTAGACGTAGCTGACGAAGTTGCCGTTGAAGAAGCTGCTCAAGCTGAGATCGAACAAGAAGAATCTGAAGTAGTGGCAGACAGTGGTGATATCGATGATTTACTAGCATCAGTAGATGTAGCTGAAGAACCTGCCGTTGAAGAAGCTGAAGTAGTGGCGGCTGAACAAGAATCTGAAGTAGTAGCTGTAGCAGACAGTGATGATATTGATGATTTATTAGCGTCGGTAGACGTAGCTGAAGAAGTTGCCGTTGATCAAACTGAGCAGACTGAGGTTGAACAAGACGAAGCTGAAGCTCTAGCCCAACAAAGCTCAGATGAAAATGAGTTAGATGCAGACTTGGGTTCCACTGAGCAATTTGAATCAGATAAAATAGAAGAAGTTGACGAGACAAATGATGAGCAAGAGCCGACACCAAGCAATAAAATGAGTGATTATCTAAATACTGCCTGGTCGAATACAACCCCTGACATCTATAACAAAAGTGAACTTGAAGATAGTTTAATTGATGAGTCTCATGAGGAAGATCTTCAAGCCGAAACAGATACAGATACAGATGTTGCTTCAGCAACTGAAGAGCTTGATGAGGCAGCTGTAGAAGATGAATCATTTAAAACTGAAGAAGAACAGTTGACAGCTCTGATGACTGAAATTAGTGATGAAGTGGATAATTATCAGCCAGAGCCAGAGCCAGAGCCAGAGTCAGAGTCAGAGTCAGAGACAGAGACAGAGACAGAGACAGAGACAGAGACAGAGACAGAGACAGAGACAGAAGCAGAAGCAGAAGCAGAAGAAGCAGAAGAAGCAGAAGCAGAAGCAGAACTTGCGGATGATGACGTACTTTCAGAACACAAAAGTGTTGATGGTATAGAAGAGGCTATTTCGGATACTGATGTTGAAGACGAGGAGGCTATATCGGGTGATGTGCCACTTCCTTCAGAAGATGATCTTGAGGATATGCTGTCGGAAATAAGAGCCTTGGAACAAGAAGATATCTTAGCCGAGTCAAGCCAGCCTGAGAGGTTAGTCGCGCCAGAATCTAACGAAGATGAGCTTAAAGCAATTCTATCGAGTATTCCTTCTTTTTCACAGATGAATAAAAAGTAAGACTGTATTAAGTAATTTTAAAACTATCTATATTCATCAAGCACTACCTGAATATCTTCCCCTTCACAAACAAGGTAAAGGATTTATATTGCAGACAGTGCATTATGAGATATTTGAATTTAAACTAAAGAATCTCGCTGTTGTTGCAACTGAGATAAAGATTGTTCCAGTTCGGTAAGCTTATCACGCTCTTTTTGAACCACGGCTGCAGGTGCTTTAGCAGTATAGTTTTCATTACTTAACTTGCCTGAAGATTGCTTAATGACTTTGTCTAATTTGGCTATTTCTTTATCTAGACGCTTGATTTCAGCACCTTTATCAATCAAGCCTTCTAATGGGATTAATATCTCCATTTTCCCAACAAGCGCTGTTGATGCAGCAGGTGCATCACCTTCTAATAGCTCAATTTTCTCTAGGTTAGCAAGTCGGCTTAAGAAGTCACTATTAGCCTCTAAACGAGAAAGGTCTTCAGCAGTACTATCTTTCAATAAAACAGGTAATTGCTTTTTAGGTGGTATGTTCATTTGTGAACGAATAGAACGAATACCGGTAACAAATTCCATCATCCATTCCATATCAGAAACGGCATGAATATCGATCTTACTATCATCTGAAACGGGGTATTCTTGACTCATAATGGTGTCACCTGTTTTGCCTGCAAGTGGTGAAACCGTTTGCCAAATTTCTTCAGTAATATAAGGCATAAATGGGTGAGCTAAACGCAATACAGTTTCTAAAACACGAACTAATGTACGACGTGTGCCACGCTTAGCAGCATCAGATGCATTGTCATTGTTTAGAACCGGTTTAGAAAGTTCTAAATACCAGTCACAGTAGTTATTCCAGATAAACTCATAAATACTCTGTGCAGCATGATCAAAGCGGTAGGCTTCAATAGCGGCAGTGACATCTTGTTCTGTTGTTTGCAGCTTAGAAATAATCCAACGGTCAGCTAAACTCAGTTCAACATCATTATTGTCGATACCATTGTCTTGCCCTTCAGTATTCATCAAGACATAGCGAGCAGCATTCCATAATTTATTACAGAAATTGCGGTAGCCACCAATACGACTCATATCAAAATTGATATCACGTCCTGTTGATGCAAGAGAGGCAAAGGTAAAGCGCATTGCATCTGTACCGTGAGGTTCAATGCCCTCGGGGAATTCTTTTCGTGTTGCTTTGTCAATTTTTGCAGCAAGTTGAGGCTGCATCATGCCTGAAGTACGTTTAGCAACGAGTGACTCGAGATCAATACCATCAATGATATCAATAGGATCAAGCACATTACCTTTAGATTTAGACATTTTATGGCCGTGAGAATCACGAACTAAACCATGAATGTAAACTTCTTTAAATGGTACATCGTCCATAAACTTCAAGCCCATCATCATCATTCTGGCAACCCAGAAGAAAATAATGTCAAAACCAGTCACTAAAACACTGGTTGGATACCATGTTTTTAAAGCGTCAGTATCTTCAGGCCAGCCTAATGTTGAGAAGGGCCATAGAGCAGATGAGAACCAAGTATCGAGTACGTCTTCATCTTGAGAAAGTTTTACATCAGCTGATAAATTATTTTCAGCACGTGCAGTTTCTTCGTCATGGGCAACGTAAACATTACCTTCTTCGTCATACCATGCTGGGATACGGTGACCCCACCAAATTTGACGAGAGATACACCAGTCTTGAATGCCATCCATCCAGTTATAGAATGTTTTGTCCCAGTTTCCAGGAACAAACTTAATTTTACCTTCTTGTACGGCTTTTACTGCCGGTTCCGCTAATACATCAGCTTTTACATACCACTGATCGGTTAGTAAGGGTTCAATAACAGCACCGCTTCGATCACCACGAGGTACCATCAAGGTATGATCTTTTATGCCTTCTAATAAGCCAAGTTCTTTTAGATCGTGAACAATGACATCCCGTGCCTCGTAACGATCTAATCCCCAATATTTCTTCGGTGCTTCTTCATTAATAGCGGCATCAATCGTTAGGATATTATATTTTGGTAGGTTATGACGTTGCCCCATTTCCGCATCGTTGAAGTCATGAGCAGGGGTGATTTTCACGCAACCTGTACCAAACTCTGCATCGACGTAATCATCAGCAATAATAGGTATTTCACGACCAACTAATGGCAAAGTAATTGTTTTTCCGATGAGGTGTTGATAACGCTCATCATCAGGGTGTACTGCTACAGCACTATCACCGAGCATTGTTTCTGGACGCGTTGTTGCAACGACTAAATGCCCTGAACCATCCGTTAAAGGATAGCGGAAGTGCCACATATGACCTGACTCTTCTTCTGATAATACTTCAAGATCAGAGACTGCTGTATGTAGAACAGGATCCCAGTTAACAAGTCGCTTTCCGCGATAAATCAAACCTTCTTTGTGTAGTTGTACAAAGACATTTTTAACCGCTTCAGATAAACCGTCATCCATGGTGAAGCGTTCACGCTCCCAGTCCATCGATGTACCTAAACGGCGTAATTGATTGGTGATTTCACCACCAGATTCTTTTTTCCAATCCCAGATGCGGTCAATAAATGCATCACGTCCTAAATCATGACGTGTTTTACCTTCGGCATTAAGTTGACGTTCGACCACCATTTGAGTGGCGATACCGGCATGGTCTGTCCCTGCTTGCCAAAGGGTGTTATCACCTTTCATGCGATGGTAACGAGTCAAGGTATCCATAATGGTGTCTTGGAAAGCATGGCCCATATGTAGACGACCTGTGACATTAGGCGGTGGTAGCATAATAGCGTAGGGCGTGCCTTTACCAGATGGTTTGAATTCACCATTCTGTTCCCAAGTTTGGTACCAGCGTTTCTCGATTTCGTCAGGACTGTATGTCTTTTCCATGGTTTTTTCTAAAAGTTGAATTAAAAAAATAAGACGGGCATTATACCTTGATG
>ENA-OSET01005287-OSET01005287.1-sediment-metagenome-genome-assembly--contig:-NODE-5287-length-10991-cov-2.890508_pt1 | contig 10991 bp, 7 predicted proteins | sample MGYA00237882_ERZ534229 | MGnify/ENA primary metagenome ERZ534229 (study PRJEB26408, sample SAMN06266212) | sediment metagenome | isolation source: Hudson Canyon methane seep mesocosm | place: USA:Hudson...
CTTTAACATATAAGCCATTGATAAAAACAATAGGAACATTACCCAAACCCAGCTTAATTGCTAATTCAACGTCTGTCTTAACCTGTGACAGGTAGCGCTCATCATCCAAACATCTTTCAAATTCTGCCATTTTAAAATTAAGTTGCTCTGCAATAGCTAAATAACGTGTTTTATTTAACTGTGAAATATCAGCATATAAAGCATCCTGATAAGCCCATACATCGCCTCTATCATCAACAAATTCATAACTACAAAGCGCCGCATTAGCTGCACTTTTTGCATAACGATGAAAGCCTTGTGGAAAGTCATAAAAGATGAAGTTCAAATTTTTGTGGTAGTTTGCTGACAGTGATTTCAATATTGGCTGCAATCGTGCACAGTGTGATGATTGATAGCTGCAAAAAACAGATAATGTTATTGGCGCACTTAACTCACCTTTAATTATTCTATGTGCATTATTAAACTTGAGACGTGGTGGCTTAGGGGGCTTTAAAGAAACAACGGCACTAAGCAGTTTATCAGACTTCTGTGAGCGCAATTCAATCACCTTTTTTAACATATCTTTGCGTAATTGATATTTCCTCCATTCCAAATCAAATAGCGCTAGTTGAATTATTTCATCTATCTCACTTGCATTTATTTGTTCATTTCCGAGTGTTGCTACTACAACGTCCTCATCCTCTTTTTTTACAACTGGCATACCTACAACAGTATTATCTTCAACCATATGCTTTTCACGATAATCAGACTTTGTGCTTTCTATCATTGCCTGTGAATTACTATCTTTGTTGGAGTCACAAGCTGAAAGTCCAAATAGACAGCAGATATATATCAATAAAACACGGTAATTCATGATTGATCTCAATATTTTTCAAGGTAAAAATTTACTATGTAGATCGGGTTTTAACCCGATCTACACTTTAAGTTAAGTTACTTAAATGGGTTAGCATTCCACATAAAGTCAGCAATGGTGTTTTGTGTAGAGACATTTGGGTGAAAGCAATCTCCCCCATCTATATGCTCAGCACCAAACTGGAAAGTACCCGCAGAAGGGGTATTTTCATCCACGTATTCAGCAACTAGCTCAATACCATTCGGGTTCAGGCCATTCGCATTGCTGTTATAAGCCGTTACTTCCTGGCGAACGATCGCATTGTATGACTGTTGTGCAAGTGCAACCGCTGCTAAACGTGTTGCTGAAGATTCGCCATTTAACGTACCGCCATTAGTAACGATTCGGCACACATCATAGCTAGACCATAAAGAATCACAATTAATCGAAGAACTTGTCGCTTGCTTATCAACACCCGCCTGACGAATATCCTGCACACGTGGCACGCTACCGATTAATACACTCGAACCTGCTGGCAATCCTGTCATTAAGGTATTTAAACCATTACGAACAGCCTGGGTCCATTGTGCATCACTGTAAAGTGGGTCGGCACAATTAGCGGGGTCAACACAGTCACGATTACAGATATCATTGCCACCTAATACCACTTCAACATGATCAGGCACAGGTGATTGCGCAACGATTAATGCTGCTTGTGCGGCAAAGTTAGGCTCAGAACCCTGGTCACCAGCACCACTCATTTCAGCGCCTGACATTGCAGCATCTTTGTTTGCGGAAATAGATGAATCAAGCGCCTGATAACGGTCAGCAACACTGTTTACACTAGAAGACCAACCATCAAACCATGAATGCTCTGGTTGATCACCACCTAATAAGCACCACAAATCCCAGAACCAAACATTGCCCGTACAGTCAGCACCAAAAGCGCGCGTAATACTATCGCCCGCAGCTGCTGCATTACTCACACCACTTGAAGGTGGTGGTGGCGCACCCGCTTCATCAAAGCTACCAACAAGGTCAACACCACTATATGTAGAATAAGCATCAATCATGACACTGTAAGTGCCTGTTTGAGCAGATGAGATATTACAGGTTTCGTTATTTCCTGCACGATAAGGACGGCAATCCCAATTTGATGTGCTTGCCTGACTACCAAATTTCACATAGATATCGGCATCGCCTGAACCACCCGATATATTGAAACTCAGGTTACTTGAACCTGCAGGCACAGCTAACTCATAAAGTACCTGACTTCCTGATGAACCACTTAAGCCCGTAACGGGCGTACCATTGTCCAAAGCGGTAGCAGCAAATGATGAGATTGAGACAATGGAAAGTGCCATCGTAGATAACGAACTTTTTAAAAACTTCGCCAGTGTTTTAGACTTTTTTGATGTTTTCATAAACATACCTTTTATTGTTGTTGATAATTACTATTATTTTTTTTGGAAATTATTATTTAACAAACTCAGGCATCCGTACATTACTGCTCCCTGTTAGCACGCTTATCCAGACAAACCTAGCCACCGACTAAAAACCCTAGAAAACGTCATTCATACACTGTGACAAATAGGGTTTATCGCAATGTATGACAAAACAGTAACAAAATTAATTAAGCTAGAAATAGAAAACAGATAATTATGGCTGCAAAGAACATAAATATATCTCTGAGGGTAATAAATGAGCTGAAGGTATCTGTTTGATGTAAAGCGAAGCGTTATTGAGACTTATCAGTCACTCCATATCCAACAAAAAGGGTCTCAAATTCGCATTAAGTTACCGCTAATAATTTTCTATGAATGTCAGAACTGACTAGTTGATGATGTCGAAAAGTACTGCAAAAATAGACACGGAGCCATATTTTTTAGATTATTGGGCCATATATTTCCTGTCCAAATACGTTTTAAATTAGCGAGGCGTATCAATTATTCTTGTGTCTAGGGATCGTTATTTATATTTTTTTACCATCGGCTTTTTACCTCATCTATTGATCCGCTCAGCAACGCACGAGCAAAGGCCTGTCTTATCTGTTCAGCAACCTCCGGTGGGAAGGTCTTGTTGCCAGCGATGTAAATCGAGAAGGAGTCACCGACTTTAGGACCAAGTTGGATTTCATGTAATTGACGGCCAGCGATCAACCAGTTGTAGCGATGAACGATTCGAGATTCAGCAATTGCAGAAATTGAATTATCTGCAAGCATTTTAGCCATCGTAAGTGCATTATATTGCTCGCTGAGCCTTTCGAAACCAAGTGATTTAAGCGTAGGTATAATGACGCTGCCGAGAATTACATTAACTGAAAATTTCTTTGCGTCTTCAATTGTGCTTACAGGGGAAGGCCTATCATAAGTGTGTATATAAACCTCATGAGTAAGCAGTTCTTGAATCCAATAAAACTTACTCTCACGATTATTGCTTCTGGTTAGAGGTATGATCGCAGTAGGCATATCACCACTTTGAGCTACCATAAGTTGAGCCCGCTTCCACGGTAAGCCTAACTCATAACTAAATTTCGGCCCTCCATGTTTGGTAACCTGCTCAAGTAAATCGACTACAATCCCCGCTGGTTTGCCATCAACAAGCCCGCAAAAAGGCATAGACTCATTGCCCAAAACTAATACTTCGGCTGCTTTGAGTTCTACAGACAATAAAAAACATAATACAAGAAAGAAACCAGCCCTTATCAGTCTCATACTGCCACTCACAATATAGGGGGTTATTAACGAGTCGTTTGATATATATTAGTATTCATTAGACAGTTCCGCAAACAACGAAAACCACTGAATAAATAAATTGAAGAGTCCTATTTGTCGTAGAGTTTTCCGTCAACACCATTAATGCCAACGGGCTAAAAGTGGGGTAGGATAAACACTCAAATAATTTGAAAGTTTCGTTAGCAATTTAAGCGAAAACTTACTTTATTCATTTATTACTGATCACTAGTTTCAGTCGCTACCCTAGAAAATTTGTCTAATGCAGTTGTCATTTTAGCTAAGATAACCTCACAGCCTTTTAACGCATGCCGCTGTGCCAGAAAATAGGGGTCGTTGTAGCTTAACCAGACCTGCCCTTTTTCATCTTCACTCACGAGTGCTTTCAACGGTAAGTCGATGGCGATGCTTTGGGCACATTGCATCAGCTTGGAACCGATCTTAGGGTTGCCAAATACAATGACTTCACTTGGCCTTAGCAAAAGCCCTGCTTCTTTGGCGCCTTTTGCATGGTCTATGTGTAAAAAAACCGTCATACCTTTTTCTAACAACGTCTTTTCAAAGCGTTTTATTGTTTCTGTTACGCTATAAGCACTCTTAACACGTATCAAACCATCATTTGCTAACACGCTAGTTGAAACGAAAATCATAATGGTAAGTAGTAAAAGTCTTTTCATTCCTAACCCCTGTATATTTTTTATCGTTATTTTGTCTTAGAGGAATCATTCTCAAACTATCTTCTTAATTAATCAATTTAAAACAGGTAAACATGAGGTCTTTTATAAAATATTTACTACATTGAAGGGAGGATAGATCAATTTGAGAAATGCAAATTGGAGATTATGGACCATGGAATCATCAATCACACTTGCAATATCACCTCAGTCAAAGTTCCGTTCATTGTTAAGTGACTCAAAGCTAACCAAAATGACTATCCTCTATATTGAAACGATAGAGGATATTCAAAATACCAACATTGACGTTATATTGATTGATGAATGTTTGCTACAGAGCTCAAGCATTCAAAACTGGCAGGCCATTCATGCCAGCTTTCTGCTAGAAGAACATCTGGCAATAGAAATAAAGCTTCCTTGTCACGTGTTATTTATCCCCCCTGCTGTGAATATCAGAACGTTAGATCAATTGGTCACCTTTGCAGCCGATCACAAACAGTTACGCCAACAACAAAAGACATTGAACGACTCATTGGTAAAACAGCACTCTGGTATCGATAAATTAGTAGAAATAGGCATCGCACTCTCCACTGAAATGGACTTGGATAAATTGCTGGCAAAAATTCTAAACGAAGGGATGCGCCTGGTAACCTGTGATGCGGCCTCACTTTTTTTACTTGATAGAAAAGACCCTGAAAATCCGCAACTAAGATTTAAACTCACTCAAAACTATACGCTATCACCCTCTTTCGAAGAACAAAGTATTCCACTCACTGAGTCATCAATTGTTGGTCATACCGCTTTAAGCGGCGAAGTTTTAAATATCGAAGATGCCTACAACATCAATGAAACCGAACCCTACCAGTTTAATCGCTCATTTGACAAAATCATGGGCTACCGTACGGTTAGTTTGATCGCCATCCCCATGGTAGACCATAATCAGCAAGTAGTTGGCGTACTGGAGTTTATTAACCGTAAGATACACCCTCAAGCTACTCTTTCAAATGTAGTCAGCATCGAAAATGAGGTCATTCCATTCGATAATGCCTGTGTAAATCTTCTAAGGGCTCTCGCCAGCCAGGCAGCCGTAGCAATTGAAAGCCGGAAATTAATGGATAGCATTAACCGATTATTTGATGGTTTTGTTAATGCTTCTGTATTCGCAATTGAACAACGAGACCCAACAACGAGTGGACATTCTTTCAGGGTAGCCAATTTATGCGAAGTACTCGCACAAAGTGTCGACACCTGTAGTGAAGGGGTTTTGGACAATGTGGCCTTTAATGAAGAACAATATCGAGAATTGCGATTTGCTGCCTTATTACATGATTTTGGCAAGGTAGGCGTACGCGAACATGTGCTAACAAAAGCTAAGAAGCTCACAGAAGACAATGTAAAACTACTGCATTATCGCCTCGCTTTTGCTAAGCAACAATTGCAAAACCAGCATTTAAATCAAATTATAAAAATCTATGAGCAGCACGGTTCAATTACACCAGAAATAAAGACAAAGCTAACCCAGAGCCTCAATCAAGACCTAGCCCAACTTGATCATTATATGGATATCATTCTCAGCGCCAATGAACCGTCGGTACTACCACAAGAGCGCTTTGCAGAACTAGAAAATATAAGAAGCCACTTAGTAACTGATTATCAAGGAAATCTTGGGGGCTTAATTTCAGAACATGAATTGGCCGCATTGTCTATTCCTCGTGGTAGTTTGAATGAGCATGAACGACTTGAAATCGAATCACATGTAAGCCACACATTGAATTTTCTTAAACTCATTCCTTGGACACCTGAACTTAGTCAAATCCCCAATATTGCGGGTGCGCACCATGAAAAAATGGACGGCAGTGGTTACCCCAACCATTTGAAATCTGGGCAAATTGCCTATCAATCCAGAGTCATGACCGTTTGTGACATTTATGACGCGCTAACCGCTTCAGATAGGCCTTATAAACCGGCATTGCCTGTAGAAAAAGCCTTATCAATTTTAGAAAGTGAAGCAAAATCGGGTATGTTGGATACTAATATCGTAAAAGTGTTTATTGATTCCAAGAGTTTTTTAAAAGTAGAAAAATATGAGCCCAAAGTAACCGGTACTAGTTCAGGGCTGAATTATGTACATCATGTATGTGATATAGATTTACACAAACATTAAGGGCTAACATTGTTTAGATAACGCTGTGCAAGAACACGGTTACTTAATTCGTAACTATCGGTCACTAATAGTACCGCTTCCAATGAGCCCAATCGGGAGTTAACGCTTGGATGTACGCGAATAAAACGTTGTAGATCTTTTTCTTCACGCCCTTCCCTGCTACCGATCGCCTGTAACACAGACACAAAAGCATAAGGGTCATAACCTGCTTTTGCACTGAGCATCACGCCCAAACGATCAGCCTCATACTCATCCTTACGGTCAAGCCCTTTATAATAGAGGTCTTCAACTGCTTTATCGAACATTCCTGAAACTTCTGGGCCTTTTAACTCGCCTTTTTCATTAGCAGTAGTAGCATTCCCCACCTGTGTACCTAAAATGGCAAGATCCAATAACAAACCAGTCTTAGACTTGGTTTGTAATGCATGCATGTGATGGTATAAAACTACATGCGCTATTTCATGCGCTAATACACCTGCTAATTCGGCTTCATTATTCAAAGAATAGAGCATGCCTGTCGTAAGAGCAATGTAACCTCCCGGTGCAGCAAAGGCATTAACAGCAGGATCATCTAATACTATAAACTGCCAAGCTAAATCTGCTCGACTTGTATGGCTGGCAAGCCAATATCCCACCTTGTTAACATAATTCTGAATATTAATTTGGGAGTTAATACTTGAGTCGGCCAGTAAAGCACGAATTGTATTTTCGCCAAGAATGGCTTCTTCCTCAGCTGTTTTTTCGCCAAGATCACTTACTTTATCCGCAGCATCAAACACACGTCCTAAATCAATACCTTGTATTTTGACACCACAGGCGCTACAAAACATAGAAACTGTGAGTATCATAATTAGAGAAAATTTATAATGAAAATGACTGACGTATTGACTCATAAGGTGTTCCAACCAAGATGACTAATGAAATTGCAATAACATATACTTATGCAATTCCCACTGGTTTACTTATTCTGTCGGCAAAATAACTGAATCTTGAGTTCTTAGTTTTCCCTCTTCAGCAAACTCACGCACGCTTTCTTCAGCAGGAATAAAGTTCTTTAGTTGTTCAAACTCTATTGGCTGAATGTCCTGTTTGATATTTTTATCCATCTCTTCGCTCGACATTCCTCTAACACCACTTGAAACCCCACTGGCAGGGGGCATAATCGCTGTTTCGCGTAATATCTTGGCAATAGATTTTTGATTGGACTCTTGCTCTGAGATAAAACGTACTTTAAGCATTCGTAACCAACCAATCTTATGTTCATCGGTTTCGATTTTATACCAACCACCTTTACGTTTGAGTAAAGTTACTTGTGAGTCTTTGGGGATCGATGTAATTGCTTGAGCAGAAATGGCTGGCGCGTCTAGGATTTGGGTATCTTTAAGTACAACCGCAGCCTGTTCAGCCCAAATCATATGACTGAATAATAATAGTAAGAGTGAGTGAGTCATCCTGTACTTCATGATACTAACCTCAACTTATTTTTCTTTTTGGCTCATACACTTTAACGGTTTGATTACGTCCCTTTACCTGGAATTCACCGCGCGGTATAAAGTCGAAATATCCCTTCGCTACCTCCATTGTAGTCTCAGAAACTAAAATTTGCGCGCAATTTTTAGTCAATCCTTCAATTCTACTTGCTAAATTTACGGTATCACCAATCACTGTATAGTCATATCGTTGCTGTGCTCCAACCATTCCCACCACCGCGAAGCCAGTATGTATACCGATGCCTATATCAAAATCTTTATAGCCATATTCAGTTTTAAAAACTTCCAGGTTTTCAATCATCTCCAGTGCGGCATTAATAGCAAAAACAGGGTGTTCCTCGTGTGCCATGGGCGCCCCCCAAAAAGCCATCACTGCATCCCCTATAAATTTATCTAACGTTGCATGGTATTTAAATAAAGTGGTCACCTGCCTGTCAAAGTAGTGGTTCAATAAATTAACCATTTCACCTGGCGTACGTTTCTCTGAAATACTGGTAAAGTTTCTGATATCAGAAAATAGCATAGTTACTTCAACACTCTTGCTGCTCAGCATATCTTCAGAGCTATCTTCACTTAATAATTTTTTGACAATACTAGGGTCCATAAAGCGGTTAAAGATAGTCAGCGTTTCTGCCAAGGCTCTTTGGTGGTCAAAATAAAGTACAAAAAAAGCGCCTAATATGAAAACCAGAAAGGCAATGACACTCGTAAACACATAAACCAAAGTACCGTTAACAACTGCAAAAATAGAAAATACAACAAGTCCTACAAGGCATACAGAAGCAAACGCTATTGCAAGCCATAAACCACGCCAGATCGCTAATAGAGCGATAAGCATGATTATTGCCGAAGCGATCATTTGTATATGGATTTTCTTTAAGGATCTCAGTTTATTTTCTGAAATTAGGTTATCGATAGCAGTGGTTAATATAAATAGTCCTGGATAAAGTTCTGTGATCGGTGTGGATCTAAAATCATGTAAACCTAGTGCTGTGGTGCCAATAACTACAATCCTGTCTCTAAAAAAACCATCTGGTATAACTGTTTTTTCACCACGAGCCTGACTTAAAATTTCAGCATAAGAATGTCTTTCGTGTGGGATAAAATGGTCACTTTGCCAGTCAAGTATCAGCTCAGAGGCATGGGGTAGCTTGTAACCTAAGTCATTGGCAAGTTTTGCAGGTAAAGAAGGTATTCTCCAACCCTGATAATCATGATAAAGCGCATAACGTCTACCAATACCGTCTTCATCCAGCATAAAATCTATACTGCCTAAGCGCCATGCCTGGCTCGATATTGCCTGAGGCAAAAGTAGATATGCTCTAGCATCAGGTTTCGCCGTGGCAGTTTTTTCTAGACCTGATTCTTTTGGATACATCGCTAAAAGAGGTGTATTAAGGCCGGTGCTGGCTTGGCTGGCCATCGCCAGATATACATTTTGATTGTTTTTAATAACTTCACTTAAATACTGGTCAGCATCAGGTCGAAATACATCAGGTTCTGAGAATAAAATATCGAACACAACTGCGCGCGGTTTATGACTAAGAATATATTCCAGTAACTCAGCATGTACTGATCTTGGCCAAGGCCACTTACCCACCAGATCCGACATGGCAATAATGCTTGTGTCGTCAATATCAATCACGACAATTTCTTGTGAGGCCACTTGTTTAGAGGCTCTATATTTTACTAATTGATCTAACACCTGCCCTTCTAAAGCTCGAAGAGTGGCGCTATACCCGAGCAGCCATTGCAACACTAAGGCAAGTACAGTTAAAGCGATAATGGCTTTAATGCTTCTGTTTTGAGGCAATTGATTTGCCATACAACTCCTTGATAACACTTTCGGCAATGATAAATATGCTTTACATACTATAAAAGTAGCACACACTCAGAGCTGTATAGTTTTTGTACTAATAAACAATTTATTTTTATTCAAAATTAGTCTTTGAAACAGACAATATCATGAATTTTGAGCAGGCAAACTCAGTTTATACTGGCTATACTTTTAATCTGATTACCTACTGTTACAGAATCCGTTACAGAAAGTAATACAAACAGTTTCAATAATTGTTACAAGAATAAAGGTAGGTAAAACCGCAGCAACGGTAATCTTCTTTGAATAGCATTACCATTTAAAGTGCTTTTAAGCATGACAAATGGAGGGGTTCAGCATGAAATTTACGCCGGTTATTTACAACATATTTATATCAACTTCGAGACTCGCACCTTTTAGAAGTTCAATACAACAAAACTTTCATTACCTTAGTTTACAAGCATATCAATATCTTTTTATTTTCGTACTGGTTTGTATTATTTTAACACCACAACAAGTACTCGCCGATGGATTATTTACAACTGACATAAGCACAGGAGGCGACAATTTCACGGCGTCATTTTCAAACGTTGAAGAGGCTTTTGAGCAATTAGACAAACAAAAACTAGAACTAGCCCTACCCAGTTATCAAGATACTCCTACAAATAAATCAGCAATAACCGCCCTTATAAATTACCGAGGCCTGGATATTAACTTTTCCTTTGCTTCAGACTCTAACGACCTGATCATGACTATTACAGACCTCAATATTAATGAAACATTCGAAGGCACATCACGAGATGATAGTGGTGATTTATTAGTAGAATATTTAAAAGGTGCTGGTCTAGACAGCGTCAATCGTATACAAAAAGAATTAGCACGCATATCGGCAACTGATCCTGTTGCTGGCAACCCTGCGAGTTTAATGGGGACGATGGTAAGCAATAATTTTTCACTTTCTATGTCAATGAACCCCATGTCATTTGCAAGCACGCCAGGTGGTAATGCCTTATTAAATTCAGTTTTGGGCAATAAATCTCCCATTATGGGAACTAGAACTTCAGACACCTATTCAGATTCATCAAGCTTAACTCAAACACCTGTTAGTACTTATGTCTCAGGAAAAACGGTTTCAAAGTCAGAAACGAGGACTTCAGCTTCTGGTACTTCAGCTTCTGCAGATCGCACAACAGTAAACTCACAATCGCTTAAAAGTGAAGACGAGATAGCAACAAAAGTGAATGATGCTTCTGAGCAAGAACAAGAACAAGAACAAACTCTCA
>ENA-OSET01005288-OSET01005288.1-sediment-metagenome-genome-assembly--contig:-NODE-5288-length-10984-cov-4.341432_pt1 | contig 10984 bp, 12 predicted proteins | sample MGYA00237882_ERZ534229 | MGnify/ENA primary metagenome ERZ534229 (study PRJEB26408, sample SAMN06266212) | sediment metagenome | isolation source: Hudson Canyon methane seep mesocosm | place...
CAGAGTCATTACCGCTTTTCCACGCTTACTAAAATAACCTTGATCCCTTAACGAAACTCCAAACTGCGAAATAAAAGACCTTTTTAAAGCTAGATAAATATCCTGCTGTATCTTGCTCATTGGTAATCTAATTAACTTAATATTCATAGGAGGAAGTTCAAGCTCATTTTTTGTCGTCCTGACAAAAACTCCTCCCCTTTTAAGCGTGCTTAATCTTCCTTCAGTAAAAAATGTTGGAGAAATACCCTGCCAAGAGAGACCAAAAAGATTTCTCAGGTCATCTTGGCTCTGTGGCATAGGAGTTCCAGTTAATAGATCAGTTCTAACTGATGAGCTTGATAAGCTTACGCACGACCTCCATCTGATAGACTTCGCACCTCCTTTTACTCTATGAGCCTCATCAATAACAATAATATCCCAATAAGCCTGCTCAAGATATGTCTTAAACTCATTGTCTTGTTTAAGTGTATCGATTGAGATGATTGATTTATCGTAGTAATAAAAAGGGTTATGGTTGCCTGGAATTCGACTGCGAACACGTTGTAATCCATTTGAATCTAATCGTGTTAAAGGAATTGTGAAACGGTTCCAAAATTCTTTCTGAAACTGAGTCATCATACTTTTGAGTGTAAGAACGAGAATACGTTTACCTCGACCACGCTGTATAAGTTCGGTGACTAAAATACCTGCTTCTAGTGTTTTACCTAAGCCTACTGCATCAGCAATTAATATTCGTTGTCTAGGTTGCTTTAAGGCTTGTAGTGCAGGATCTAGTTGATATGGCACCAAATCCATTGCGGCTTGGTGTGCAATATGAATTCGCTGGTCATTAGCTGTCGCCTGTCTAATCTGACTTTCAATATATAACAAACTTTGTTCGAATGAGTTCGACATATCTTGAACTAATGCTGTCGTAGCTGGATCTAGGATCTTAATTTCATCTTCAAGTTGAGTAAGAAAAATAGTTTCTTTCCCTCTAACTAATTCTGAAATACCATCACAAGTTAATTGGTAACCTTTGTCAGAGCTAACATCTACGCGGCGAATAACCCATTCAGCATCCCTAACTTCTACCCTTGCCCCGGGCGCATATAATTGGTTCATTTAATATCTCTTTATCTTTTTACTGTAAACGTACTTCTAGCGTAGTTCCAAAGCAGAACTATATTTATTAATTTCCTTGGCAGTAGCATCAAGATAATCGAGTAATTGCAAACGTTCCGAATTTAGCTCACTTAACTCTACAGGTTTTTCTTCTTCACTACTATCCACATAACGGGGGATGTTGCAGTTGTAATTGTTATCCTGAATGTTAGCGAGTGTGGCGAGTGTGGCATATTTATCAACACACTCTCTCTTTTTATACGTTTGGATAATTTTTGAAGTATGCTCAGGTAACAATGTATTTGTTATTTTACCTGCTTCAAAATCCTGACTGGCATCAATAAATAAGACGTCGTTATCTTCTTTTCCTTTATTGAAAATCAGAACAGCTAGAGGGATATTCGTATTAATAAGTAGCTTTTCAGGCAATACAATGACGGCATCTAATAGATTGTCTTTAATGAATGCTTGTCGTATTTCTGCTTCACGTGCACCACGATAGAGTACGCCTTGCGGTAAAACGACTGCCATCAACCCTGTATTTTCTCTAGCTGAGGCAAGCATATGAGATATATACGCATAATCACCGGATGATTTTGGCGGTAGCCCACGTTTAAAACGATTAAATGGATCATGTTTTGCGTCATCATAGCCCCAGTTACCCATAGCAAATGGCGGCATAGAAACGACAATATTAAATTGTTGCTGATGACTGTCACCAGCCATGAATACTGGATTTGTTAAACAGTGACTTTTAGAAATTTCAGGGTCAATAACACCCAGAAGTAATAAGGTTAACTTTGTGTAAGCCCCGTTAATTGAGTTTCTTTCTTCACCAAATAAAAAAGCTGGATGTAGAGCATCTTTTGCAATGGTATCTTGAGCAGAAATTAAAAAACCACCTGTTCCACACGCAGGATCATAAATAGTATGAGCGGGTGTCACACTCATAAGTTCGATAACAAGATCACACAACGCTTTCGGCGGAGTAGCAGTATCCCCTTTTCGGATATACGCTTTATCGAATAACTCTAAGAAATATTGAAAAGTAGTACTAAGTTCAGGTCTTATAAGTTCAAGTTCAAACTCTGAGATCGCTTGAATAATATCAGCAAGAACATTATTGATATCACCTATAGCTCTAGAATCAATTAAATAGCTAAGTGCACCTCTAATAGGAGGAATAGCTTCTTCAATTAAGTTATATGCTATGACTAAGCGTTTATGATTATTCTGACGGTTACGATTGGTATAAATATAATCAAAAGAGGCTTCTTTTGGTAGTTCAATGGAATTAGCTAACGCCTGAAGTTCAGAATGTGATGCCAACGAGGGCATCGTCGTAATACTACTTATATATCGGATGAATACAATTCCCAATATATAATCACGTAATTCCTCAGCTCTTATTTCAGGGTGTGATTGGCATAATGACCAAAGTGAGTAGTCAAACTCATCTTGCTCGATGATAAAGGCCCGCTCAGTATTCATGACTCTCCTCCCTTGTTCAATAACTGATGAGCAATACTGTGCATTTGCTCTTTACGGTTTTTAATCAGAGTCAGATAGATTTCTTTTTCTCGGACATAGGAGTGCTGTAACTTCACGATTGTCTTTTGCTCGTCTTGGGGAAGTATAACTAACTTCAAATCCTTAACTTCACTAATTGGAATACTACGCTGAGCAGCTCCTGCAGCAATAACATCTAACCGTTTTTGAATGATAGCCTGATTAATTTGCCAAGCAACAAAAGCAGGTTCAATCGAATCATCCTTTAGTTTAATAACATAGAAATTAGGTGCACAAACACAATATTCTGGAACATCTTCTAAACAAATTGCAATATTACTACTGCCACGTGACATGAAAATAATATCACCATCTTTTAACCAAGATGATGGTTTTTTCCCGGGTAAGCCTGTTCGATCCAAGTTGTCCCATGCGATCTTTGTGTCGAGATGAGCGTCAGCCATCTGTATAACGCGGACGAGTTCTTTTTCGTCGGGAGTTATCGCACCTCTAAATGGGTAACCTGCTGTAATTGTTGATATATCTGACAATTTCATGATATGTAAATACCTGATGAATGCATATGAGAACGACTGTTTTCAACACTCAATAATAATGCATAAAAATGATTCATGCAATAGCCTATCTTGACTTTACCGACGAAACACTATAGAATGCATCAACTTCTTCAAGCGTTTTAGGTGTACTAATGAGAGAGAGACAATTGCCGGATTTCCGGTATGCAAGACAAATTTGGTGGTTAAGTTCAATAAAGAATAAAAATCGACAATGGTGTGACAGCCTGTTGGAGCGTGACTATTTATTATCCATGGAATTTGATGATGAGATTCTGGGGTACCGGTCTCAGCCCATATCTTTGGTATATGAAAATAATGAAGGTGAATTACGGAGGTATACCCCTGATGCCTATATTAAAACGAGTGCAGGCGGTTATTTAAAAGAAGTCAAAGTGAGGAAATATATCGATGATGAAACACAACATACATTGAATTTAGTAAACAAAGATATTCATCACCGACTAGGAACGACAGTAACGTTTGTATGTGATGACGAGATTAGGATTGGTAAACGGATCCAAAATCTAAGCTTGTTATATAGCTATAAACGGATCAATGAAGAGAAATGTTACGACTCTCCTCTGTTAAATGAGATAGATAATCGTATTCGATTTCGGGAGCTAATTTTACTTGCTGAAAAAATGAAGCAACCAAAATCGTTACCACTGACCTTGGTAGCGCATGGCCTACTAACGTTTGATACAACAGAATTACTGAACCTTTCAACTACACTGGAGAACAACATTGAAAAAACGAAATAAATTGAGTCGCTCTAGAACAGGAATGCAGAGCAAAAGATGTAATGCTTATATGAATGCTTTAGATGAATATCCGAAGCCCTACCCCAATGCGTTTTGTGAGATGCTTATTCACAAAACAGCAGTCAAAATTGGTGATGAAACACCGCCTAGTCTCAGCACGTTAAGACGATGGCATAAAACGTGGTTAGACAATAATAAAAGCATGATTTCCGTGACGTTGAATACACACATAAAACGAAGCAGATTAAGTCAACCTGTAATAAATCTAATGAATAAGATTATTGAGGATGAATACCTACAACCTACAAAACGGACAATCGCTGCTACCTATGAAATTTTTAAGCATATCTATAGCCTGTGCAGATATTCAGAGCCGTGCCCTTCCCTATCAACCATGCACCGCATGATTAGAGAGCTTGATCCACATATTGTAATCAGAAATAGACATGGTAGGCGTGCTGCACTTTAAATGTTCAGTAGAACAACTTCAATTAGTCGTCAATTTAACTAGGAGAATTACATTGCTTAATACCGGACTATTTAAACCAGGACAACACGTAAATCTTGATGGCGATCTAGGCATGATCAGATTGTTTGATAAGGATCTGGCTGTAATTGATCTAAAAATGGCTGGCGTCCAAACATTTGTTACGGATAAATTACTGCAGAAGTATAAAGAAAATGATCTGATCCTTTTGAATGCAGCGACTGCAAAGCCAAGATATATAGAAGCCCTGACACAACGTGAAATCAATCAAATCAAGCGGCGTGAAAAATATTTATATGCATTGGATAAATACGAACATCCGAATGGCAGAGATAACCGAGAAAAGGTTATTGACAAGATCTCTGCTGAGATTGAAGATGATTCAGCCCCTAGCCCTAAAACGTTAAGCCGTTGGTATAAAGAGTGGATTGAAAGTAATAAAGATACGGGTGCTCAGATCATCAAAGGAGACAGTAAACGGCTATCTCGAATCGATCCTGAAATCAGGGATCTTATGAATGATGTTATTGATGAAATATACATGCAAAAAAATGGAGCTACAGTAAGTAAAACTTATGACGTATTTACACGCCGGTATACCTTACGTAAATATCTTGTTAAACCACCTTCTTTAGCCACTATGCAACGCATCATTAAATCCATCGAGCCCATAGCCGTCATTGCCGCTAGACAAGGTGTGACAGAGGCTAGGGCTGCTGCACGCATAGCCAATAAAATGATCGAAAAGAATTTCGTCTTAGATCGCGTCGAAATTGATACGGCTCATTTTAACATTGGTTTATTAAATAAAGACGGGTATTACGTTGGTAAACCATCTATTTATTTTGTAATTGACTCATTTAGCCGTGCCATCCTTGGATTCTGTGTCCACATAGGTAAAGGTAAAGAGTCTAGTGCTGGGGTTATTCATGCATTAACGCATGCCGTTGGGATGAAGCAAGATCATCAGGCATATCCTATGTGTGGTGTTATGCAGAAAATTGTTCGTGACTCAGGCCCTGGTTATCGAGCAGCACATACTCAAGAGTTCTTATCGAAAGTTGCTCATACTGTTGAGGTTTCAAAAACTAGACAGGGATGGGGAAAACCATTTGTTGAGCGGTTTATTGGTACAGCACGCGAACGATTTTTCAAAGGACTTAAGGGCTATAGAGGAAAGTATGATCCGAATAAATATGCTGAAGACACATTATCTAAAAGTGCATCAATAACCGTACAAGAATTTTATGATCGACTTTACGATTTTATTGTCTATGACTATCACCATACTGAACATAAAGGTCTAAAAGGAAAAACACCTTATAACGTATGGATGTCTGGCGCATATATGGCTCATCCCCCTTCACCTGATGAAATAGAGGATTTAAAACTAATGAGAGCATTGCCACAGCAACGTACGCTGCATCGAACGCAAGGTATTGATTATATGTATGAGCGGTTTCATTCTGAAGAACTCGCTTATTTATTCGACGATATTCAAGCAAGCACAAAAATTGAGAATAAGAAGAAGGTATCCATTTTGGTTAACCCTCAAGATGCGAGCGCCATTACCGTTGTTAGTCCGATAACAGGACACTTAATAAATGTCCCTAATGTAGATAGCGCAGCAGGTACACAATCATTCACTGAACTTAAAGCGTTTAGGAATCCTGATAATCGGATCAATGAGGAATTTGTTGAAACTCGATTTGCTGTGATTGAAAGTGACTTTAAAGAAGTTAAGGTCCGCAAGAAGAAAAATAAATCTGGCACAACTGTCACACGTGATGATGAGACTAATGCGCCTTTAAGTTCTGTACTTGACGACAGTCATGTCATGAATATGCCAAACCGAGCCAGATCAAACAATGATGGTGATGAGGATGAAATAAACTTTGACTTTGAATAAACAACATCAAAGCTCCTTTTCTCTTAAATCAACGACTATTTCTTTTTTAGCTCAAAGAATTCGACATTCAGGCTATTTAAAAGTATTCGAACTTATTGAGGGAGCACATAAGACCAGTGGAATTAAACCTAAAACTACGTTTATAACGGGGCCTTCTGGTGTAGGGAAATCAACAATAGGTCAAGCTTATGCTGAAAAATATCCATTTCAAGAGTTTGATGAATATACGTATAAGCCTGTTATTTATGTTTCATTGACAGAGAATGCCACTGCCAATGATATTAAAAGTCATATCTTAAAGGCATTAGGTGATCCCGCACCTTATAAAGCTAGAAAAGGGGAATTATCATTTAGGATAGAAAATCTCATCAAGAAATGCTTTGTTGAACTCATTATTATAGATGAAATACATCGTGTATTACCCGCCCATACACATATTAAAGCCCAAGTAGCCGCCGATACAATACAATCGATATCAGATAGCATGAAAGTACCTTTCGTACTCATTGGTCTACCCGACTCGATTCGTTTGCTCCAGGCAAAAAGACAAAAGGATATAACTGATCAGTTGGTTAGACGGTGTAGAAATTCTATTGAGCTTGCTCCTCCAAATCCAAGAACACAAGCTTGGAAGAACTTAATAAATGCTTATCAACGTGTTTTAGAAAAATTATCTATTGCCTGTATAGATTTAACCTCTGATGAGTTGCTTGATCGTATGTATTTGGCTACAGAAGGACTTAATGGTTCGATTTCTAATATTATAAGTGAAGCTATTGAGCTAAAAGATTCAGGTGAAATGATAATGCTTTCAGATCTTAAAGATGCTTATATTGAGTCAACAGCAAAGCAGTTACTGTCATTTAATCCCTTTGAGATACCTGCAAGAGAAATTAATAGCTATATATCTGTACATCTACAGGAATAGCACTGTGAATAGACTACCTATCCGCCCTCTTCCAATGTCTGATGAAAGCTTTCCAGGCTATGTGCTTCGTTTGGCCATGGAAAATGGATGGGCATCATCATCAGAGTTTTTAAACGCGTTAGGCACATCCGGCCAAGTCAATATTAGGGCTGATAATAAGAAACTAGTAAACTATATCATTGAGATTACAGGCCATAATAAAAACCATATATCTAAAAGCCGCTTCATGCCACATGGTGATACAGCATTTGTACGAATTGTCGGCAATGTATTTGAGTCATTGAACTTACACCATGTCCAAGTCTGTCCTTTATGTATGACTAATTCAGCATATCACCGTTCTCAATGGCAATACCTTCCATATACACACTGCATTGAACATAAGCAGTCTCTCATTCATAAATGCACAATCTGTGATGCACCATTTGAATGGTACAGTAGCCTTCTTTCCACGGGATGCGGTCAGTGTGGGCAGATTTGGGGGGGAATGGTGACGCCTAATATCGATATTCCTAAATACCTTAAAGTGCTATTAGAATATGAGTACAGCTACGATTACCTTTCTGATCTAATGACGGCAGCACAACGAATTATACGCCCTTTTGATGAGCTTATTGACCGTGTACAGCGCCTACCCTCAGGTATTAAAGATTGGACGCCTATTCTAGAGCAAGCCTATTTATTACTGACAGATATAGATTTTGCTTTAAGTTGGGTTTCTCAATGTGGGTTTGAACGAAAAGACATTGAAATATTAGGTATTAAAGCCCTATACAGCCCGGCCCAAAGGCTAATTGGTGCGTTAGAGTGCGCTGACTGGCCAATATCAAGTATTGAGCTAGGAGAGTTTGTTAAACAGGGTAAATCACAATTAACACCCCTACTTCCTTCTCAGTTACCTTCACGTCAGACAATAAGTTCATCAAATAATGATATGCAATATCATACTGATATAGAGGGCTTAGATGCAGTCATAGGCTGCCAGGATTCAGATTCCTTAATACTAGTAAAAAATGGCTTATTAACACCGCTCAACGATAAACGGAGATATAGCGATAGTTTGTATGACGTAAGAAAATTGATGGAAATCGTAACTCAGTTCAGAACCATTGATAAAGCTCGCAAAATGTCTAGCTTATCGTCATACGAATACTTGTTTAAATTCTTTAACGTGCAATGGCAGGATGTCATATTAGCAATCTTCACATGTAGACTTGAAGTCAGTATCAACACTGAATCAAAAGATACATTATTAACAAGGTTACATGTCTCAAAGTTCAGCTTGTTACGATTTATGGTGACTCATTTGAGAAACCAAGCTGATAATGACATTCAGATCAGCAAAGAAAGTGTCTGTTCAATACTGGCAGTATCAGCTGACGAGTTAAAACGGTTAGCCAAGGCCGGTATCCTCACTCCGATTGAATACAACAATTATGGGCGAGCATATCATTTAAAAGAATGTACAGTGTTTATGAAGAACTACTGGTCATTAAATCGCTGGGCAGCTATTCATCGAATCTGTAAAACTGATTTACTTGAATATATAGAACAACAAGATATTAAGAGTTCTATCTCTAGATACTTTTATGCATATAGTCATGATTTGAAAATTGTCCTTAGCAATTATAAGTGTGTGACTCTAAGGATCTAGGCAGGAGAATACAGCCCGTATTCTAAATGCTATTATTCTCCGCAAAGTCTTCAGATTTCTCTCCATTAAAGACTAAATTCCAAATTTTGGCAGGATGTGGTTTGTGAAATATAGCAATTCGCCTGAAACCCACACCAGATAACAAAAGTAGCTTCTCACCCATCACTTTACAAATTGCTTACCAAATATACGTAAAACAATATTGATGCAAAACAAGCTCTTATATTTAGTACCTAATATTTGAGATTAAGACTTAACTGTGTTCTTATTTTAGCCTTTCAGGAGAAAATAAGAATGCAAAACTCAAATTCAGATAGACTTTTTAATTCATGTCCTCTTATTTTTCGAGGTAGGAACCTAGGCGTCAAACAAAACCTGATGTACTTCGGTTTCGAATGTTCTGATGGTTGGTTTGACATTATTTATGAGCTATCTAAGAAAATTGAATGTATAGCTGAAACCATGAAAGCCGATGGCCTGCCAGAAGATGAGATTCCAATGGTATCTCAGGTCAAAGAGAAATTCGGCACTTTACGCTTTTATATGAGTAATACCACATCTGAAATTCAAGATCTCATCAGTCAATGTGAGCAATCATCTGCTCAAGCATGCGAACAATGCGGAAAACCTGGAACACTCAGAAGGACTAATGGTTGGTTTCTGACAGTTTGTGAAAAATGTGAGGTGAGTGATGATAATTAATTCTGTATTACCCTCGTCTTGCGTTCTGACCGACTGGAATATTGCCGTTAATCAACTAAATGGTGAAGAGCATTTCTTAGGATATGAAAATTCAAGTAGTCGTGACAGACTCAGTACACCTATAAATGAGTTTAATGAAACTACCGGTATAGGTGAAACATTGTCTGGTTCCAAATACCAAGTCTTAGGCCCCCCTTCTAAGCCGTCGCATTCAGCTCTTTATTTATTTTACATTAACTTGAATAGAGGCAATCTTCTGGTTGGTGATGATTTTAGATGGAAATACCCATTTGATGAAGAAACAAGTGAAGGAGATAAAGCATGAATATTCAAGCTATTTCAGATTTACATTTAGAAATGCGTAGAAATTATCTACTACCTATAACAAACAGTGATGTCATCGTTTTAGGGGGCGATATTTCAACTGGACTCAGAGGAGTTGAATTCGCTATTCATCAAAGTGAACTTCATGATAAAGATGTTATCTATATCTGTGGCAATCATGAGTTTTATTATCATGACTATCAAGGATATTTTTATCTTGGGCAATTTTATAGTTTCTATCATCACTGATTAATTTTTGGGTTAACGCTATTAAAGGTGTTATAAGTATTGGATATTGATTTTTAGAGCAAAAATATTCAAAACATGGAAGAATACCATTTTTAGTTTTTCCACTTCCAACACCATCATTCAAACAAATAATCCCTGGATTTTTTCCGATAAAATTGATCAAATCTTTTTCAAAATCTAGCTCTACTTCTATTACATTTTCATTAACGTCTGGTGTAATAAATTTTTTTACTTTTTCTTTTCGCTTGATAAAAGTCTGCTTAATATGCGCTACGGCAAATTTTTTAGCATTTACATCACATTCATTTAATCCCAATATCATATGGTTTGTAGTAAAAGCTTCTTCTACTATTTTTATTGCGACTTCTTCAGAAAATAGCAAAGGTGATTTATTAGAAAGGCTGTTAACTAAACTATAAAGTATCGCTTCAAATAACACTGCTTCTTTTGCTTGGGAAACGAGCGCTAATAACAAGCTATGCTCTTTTAAATTAGCTTTGCCAATTTCTCTAAAGTCATATTCAAAACTATTAATTTGAAGCCTTTGAGAAAATTCAAAGGCTAGCTTAGCAAAGTTAAGTACGAGACTTTTATCAATTGAGTCAATTAATAAAACAAAAGTCATCGTTTTATTTTTCTTAATATACTGTTTCAACTGACCGAGTTGGGAGATCTTAAACTCTTCTACATGTGAGTTTTCAGGGATTGTAGAAGTATAATTTTCAATACATAGATACGTTAATGGGTTATCACTAGTCATATTTCACCTAATTTAATTA
>ENA-OSET01005291-OSET01005291.1-sediment-metagenome-genome-assembly--contig:-NODE-5291-length-10981-cov-10.777054_pt1 | contig 10981 bp, 9 predicted proteins | sample MGYA00237882_ERZ534229 | MGnify/ENA primary metagenome ERZ534229 (study PRJEB26408, sample SAMN06266212) | sediment metagenome | isolation source: Hudson Canyon methane seep mesocosm | place...
TTTAAGGTTTAATCAGCATCTTTATGCAAAGCGGTCACTGGTAATTAGCAATTTTAGACTTATTGACTGACAGCTCGTGTTAAGGATTATCAGACAACTGCACCCATGCAGAACCATAGGTGGATGCTATCTTAACGGGCAGATCTCAGATAATCGTCGAGGGACGAAACCGCAATCAAGAGCAGTTGGCTAAAAGGACTGGATAATGATTCTTTATCTACAAGAGAATAAAGCAATATGTGAGGATACTTAAATAAGCTGTTTCAATAATAAAAAGAATAAAGCGCTTTGGTTCTTTAGAGCAAGATAGATAAACTAATACTTCATAAAAAAGTTGATCACGTATTTTAAACCTGATGTTTTTAAGAGCTCTGGTTGGATCAACAAACAATGCCCTGGTAAATTTTGTACCAAAATTTACGGGGAAGGGGGCAAATTAATATATTAGTTTATCTATCTTAGTTTTGCTTAGTTCTCACGCTTCAACTGAATTGGAAGAAAGTTAACAGTTTTGATAAAGGTGTCAACAATATTAAACAAGAGTAAAAGTAAAATCTCTCATGATTGGTACTATTAATCCAATGATTAAACAAAATAATACCTCTCTTTTTCTACACCTAGTTTTGTCATTATTATTTTTGTTGATTATTGATGGTACAGGACAAGATGAAAGAGTAACAGGAAATAAAATACCAGCTGCTGACTACGCGAAGCATGAAAATCCAAGTAGATCATGAATGATTCCTAAAGGATGTAACAAAGGATAATAGGTTGTCATGTAATAATCATAATTATGTAATTACAGTAATTATGATTAACAAAGTGTAATTATATGCTATACTTGTCTTTAACCCACTTTCACAGGATTACTGACATGGCTATAAGACTCACTGAAGAAGAAGTACATCTGGCTTGCGCTGATATTGCCTCCCAAGGAGAGCGGCCAACCTCTTTAAGTTTACTAGATAAAATAGGCCGAGGTAGTCTTACAACGATTACCAAATATCTAAATAGTTGGAATGTTTCTGATGATGCTCAAGCTATTGAGGCTGAATCTTTGCCAGCTGTAGTTCAATTACCACCCGAACTATCGAAAGACGGGGAAGATTTGCTTAAAAAAATGTGGAATGTGGCTAAAAACATAACTGATAAAGAGCTTGAGGTTCAGCGAGAAGCGTTAAAACAGGCTGAAATAGCTAATCAGCAAAAAGTAGAAGAAGCGTTTAAGTTTTCTGAAGCGCAATCTATGAAAATAGAGCGGTTAGAAGAGGAGTTTTCTACCCTTAAAAGTCAGTTTGATAATGAATTTGAGAATCATAAAGCAATAACAAATTCTTTGAATGATTCGGAAAAGACAAATGTTGGCTTAATTAAAGACAACGAGCAATTAAAACAAGAAATTATTGAATTAAAAAACCAAGTTGAAAAGTTAGAGGATTTAAATAAAAAATCTATTCAAGAAAAACAAGACTTAAAAGAAAGTCAGGCTAAAGAAATTGCTTCAAAAGAGGCTGAGATTAAGTCTCTTGACATGCAAACTCATAAGTTACAAACTTCTTTGGATATTTCTGTTAAATCCAATGATCAATTGAAAAAAGATCTTAAAAGTAAAGAAACAGAGCTATCAACTCAGACTATTGAGTATGAAAAGTTTGGAGTTCGATATAATTCTTCTATCAAAGAACTAAAAACAATAAAATCTGAAGTTAAAATGGCTAATAAAATAGCCTCTGATGCGGAAAAAATGGTTGCTAAATTGGAAGGTAAGCTTGAAGTTTATAAATCATTTGAGAAAGTAGAAAAAGAAATTAAACACTCATAAGCTCTGTTCTTTTGCTCTCCAAAAACAAATTTTCATACAGTTAGATAAGTTAAAAGATAGTTAATATATGTTACAGGGCTGAAATATGCTCTGTAAGCCTTGGTATTCAGTACTTTCAAAAATAAATGGTTAGACTTTTACAAGGTTTGGTTAGACTTTTACAATATTGGGTTAGACTTTTACAAGGTTTGGTTAGACTTTTACAACACGGTTAGACTTTTACAATACTATTAACTTCCCTTATTTTTACCTATAAAGTTTTTGATATACCAATAGTTATAAGGTAATATTATGCCTTAACTGGTTTTTAATATACCAATAAAAATGGCTGATTCATTACTTCCTGATAGACACAAACAACGAGACTTTTTTACATGTGATATTTTTGATTCGTTCAAAGATGATATAGCTAGTATGGAGCACCCTGTTTTTTCGCTTTCAAAAAAACCAGACCATCGAATGCTTGAATATGAGCGTAACGGGACAACGATCAAGATAAAACCCAGTTATACAGGTTTAGCGACTATTTTTGATAAAGATATTTTGTTGTACCTGGCGAGTTCGTTGATGAGTGCTAAAAACTCAGGTGAAGCCATTTCCCAGACAGTACGATTTACAAGTTACGATTACATTGTTTCAACCAACAAAAGCTTGGGTGGTACTCAGTATAAGCTGTTAAAGGAAGGTTTAGAGCGTCTCAATGGTACATTGATCCAAACTAATATAAAAACAGGTAATGTGGAAGAAATCAAAGAATTTGGTTTGATAGAGAGTTGGGGAATTATAAAAGAAGATGCTAAAGGAAAAGCTATTGCTATTGAGGTTAAGTTATCTGACTGGTTCTACAATTCAATTCTAGGCGATGCGGTTCTGACTATCGACAAGGATTATTTCAGGTTAAGGAAACCGACAGAAAGAAGACTCTACGAGTTAGCCAGAAAACATTGTGGAAACCAAATAGCATGGAAAATAAGCCTGGTCAATTTGAAAGAAAAATTGGGAGTTACTTCGCAAATGAAACTTTTACGGTTTAATATTAAGAAAATAACAGAGACTAATCACCTGCCTGAATACCATATTTCAATGGAAGATGATGTAGTGATGTTTTCTAGGAAAAAGCCACCGAAAGAAAATAATGTACCTGCTGGGTTGCCTAAGTATGTAACCAAGAAAGAGATTGAGAAACAGGCTAGGCCTGGTGAGAGTTATGAGCAGGCAGGTAAGAGGATTAAGGGGTTGAAAGCGGCTTTGATAAAAAATTAGAGAAGATAATTAAAAGTAACTTATGAAAAGTAAAGAAATTAGATTTATCACTAATAGTAAAGATGTTCAACATTGTTCAATCCTACAAACGTACTTGCAACAATCCAAGCATCTAGAATGTATGGTTGCATTTGCAAAAATGTCAGGGCTTAAGGAAATCTTAGAAGATTTGAAATCCGCTTTAAGTAATAAACTTGAAGCAAGATTTGTAGTTGGTCTGGATTTTTATCAAACAGACCCAGAATTACTAACTACATTATTGAAATTGGGAAAAGACTATAACTTATCACTATGCATTAGCAACAGTGAATATTGCTTCCATCCGAAAGTGTACGCGTTCAAAAATAAAGAATGCAGCCATGTCTTAGTAGGGTCTGCTAACTTAACAGCTGGAGGTCTTTGTAATAATCATGCGTTATCGACATTAATTAAAGATACTTCTGGTGAGCTAATGAAATCTATTAGTCAACAAATTGACCAGTTAATTAATAATGGTGAAGTTATCCTTGCTACTAAGGAATCTATAGCTCTATATAAAAAAAGGCACGATCTTTATCGTGTGCAAAACTCTTTAGCGAAACGCAAAATTAATAGAGTAGTGGACAGTACGGATGCTGATTTTGAGACACTACGGGACATACTAATAGAAATGAAACAAGATAGGTCTATTAAAGGTTTTAATAAACAAAAATCATCTCGACTTTTATTAAGAAATACCTCTAAGAATCAGATAAAAAAAATCATTAAACATCCTAAGATCAATAAACAATCATTTATTGAACTCTATGAGCCATTAGCTAAGTGTTTATGGCATTCTGGAGGACTTGAGCGTGGAAAAAATATCGTCGCATTAAAGCCTAAAACATTTCAAATAGGACTTAAAGCTGTCACCGACCTGAATACTCCCAGTGTAATAGTCGCATATCAGACACTTCATGAACATTTTAATCATATTCCAGGAGCAGGGACTAATGTAATCACTGAAATTCTTCATACAATTGATAATAAAAAATTTGCTGTGATGAACCAAAATTCAGTTTTTGGAATGTCTTTGGCAAACATTCATAACTTTCCTCGTATTCCAGATAAGAAAAACTTAAATGCAGAGTTATATAGTGAATTCTGCAAAAAAGCGGGTGAAATTTGTACTACTCTTGGTTTGTCTAATTTTACAGAACTTGATGCTCTATTTAATTACGCATATTGGGATTAAAGTGCAATGCCATAAAAACATATCAATCAGGACTACTTAGTAAGTTTATTCTAGTTGCTAGAATAGTTACTTTAATCGTATCACCTAGGCTTTCATTCACTGTAATCCCTATTTTTTCAATTGTTTCTGCCGAGACAAAGTTTTGTATGCTATTACCTATTTCATCAATCTCAAATAGCTCTATATCTGCTGCTGAAATATTGACTAATATCCTTTTGACACTTAGTAGGCTACGATATTTAAGGGAAGAAATAGCATTTTCAACTGCTTCTATTGCTCTATGCTTTCCACTTGAAGTTCCAGTTCCGACAATGCCAAGACCACCATCTTTTATAATGGTTTCCATATCGGCATAATCAAAACCTATTAAACTTTGTTGGGTTATAAGATCAGATATTCCTCGAACTATATCAAGAGTTAGTTCATTTACCTGTTTGTCTTTTTTATCTGAGATGACTATCAGTGAATCTGTGTATTGTTCTAGTTCTGTTTGATTATCTATACTGAAGTCTGTAATGATAATAGCTACCGTTAATATGTTTAACTCTTTTGCATGTTTCGCAAAACTTAAGAAGTTTTTCATTATTAGGCTATCGTTGATATCAGCAACTAGAAACAAAAGGTCTGATTCCAAGTTATAACTATTTTTTTTTGGAGTATAAACAAAAAAGTCCACACATTTAACCGTACTTGCTTGCATGTGATTTACAGCATTAATACCTCGCTCCCCCATACCAAATGTTTTTATTTTTATTAGCTCTTGGGCTGATGTTTGAAGTTCGTATTGCATATGGTTGGTTTGGCCTATGAATAATTTAATTTATTTCAAGAATATCAGGTAAGTGTAAAACCCACTCTAAAAAACAGCCAGCGAAATTGCTCCCTACGACTAAAAAGCATAGAAAAATAGTGGCTACCCTAGTTCTAATGACTTATGCATAGTTATTCTTATTACTGATCAATGGGAAAGCCCCGGATATCGGGGTTTGGTCACCAAACTCCATACCCTCACCTCTTAATGAGTGGTGAGGTGTTTAACAATGAATATAGTTCATTAAATTAGAAATCAGGATCTGTATATGATCCAGTATATGCTTCAACAAAATTGATTAGCCTGCCAGATTCTTCTGATGTTAAATTCTCAGGAATGGAATAAATGTCAATAACCAGGTCTGGTCTTAAAGTATATTTATGATCAACTAAGTTATCGTCACCTTGCTCTAGAGCTAAGGAGCGTATAAATGATGACAATCTATCTCCTTCCTCATATCTCAATAAAACAGGGAGCTGAATAAAAGAAACAATATTATCTCTTAAAATAAATGGATGAGTAATTAATCGTTCTGAATAATTCTCATCATCAACTTCAAAGAAATTGCTTGTTATAGGATCTCTATCAACGGAAAGATTGTCTAAATTACTATCCTCCCCCTCAACAACAACATAATTTTCATCAGGAAAAACAGCTTCAACTAGATCTGTAAATCTAATAGAAGTATTCCATATAAAACGTGCAGGTGTATTCTCACTCTTTCTTCGGTATCGCCCCGCCCCAGTTTCTTCTAACGACCTAAATAATGCTCTAATTTCCTGAATAGATAATGTTAACCCCATATGTTTTTTAAGTTGGTTACGAGCGCGAGTTACCCTCATATGAGGAAAATGGTGTGTTCGCTTTTGTAGCATCTCTAAAAAAGAGTGAGCATCAGTATTTTTTTCAATTAACTTTTTTACGTTATTTACTACATCTTCAAATGAGATAGTCATAATGTTATTCTCCAGTTTTTTTATAAGAAATTAAATTTTTCATAGATATTTTTTATTCATCTTCATTTAATGCATCCGTACTGATGAAGGTTAATAGCTCTTCGTCCTCAGTTAACGGGTGTTTAAGTCCAGTGATACGAAAAGTGACGATAGCCTCCAGGTTGATTATTTTTGTGTAACCGAAAATTCACACATCCCAACGTATCACTTGAGAGGTACAATGTTAATATCACTTATCCCCCTTAAACCACTAGCTATTCTTCGCCCTCTTCATCCTCCTCAAGAAACTCCTCATCTTCAGTATCTAGGTCTTCGTCTTCTGAAATAAATTCTTTGATAATTGATTTTGGAACTTTACGGTAATTTTCAGTTACAGATACTTCTATAACTACTAGATTATCACCTAAATCTACAACTATAATCCCCCAGTCCAAAGCCGAATCTATCACCTTGTGAATAAATGAATCTTGTAACTTTTTTCGACCAGCTAGTTCTGTAAACCCTGATCGTGTAATTTGATACCTCCCCCTTTTTTTTCCACCAAATTTTTCTTCATATATATCAGAAAGTATTTCTGCCATTTCGTCTGATGTTTTTCTACTCATATTGTTATCTCCAATTAGAATGATTAAAATTAAGCAATCTATAAGTTAAATATTATTATATTAATTACCTTTGGCTCTATTTTAGCATCTATAGACAATAAAAACCAATCTTTTAAAGGTTTGAATTAAAAAGTACCCCGCAATTATTCCCTACGGCTAAAAAGCATACGTCCATGTACACTTTTTAACACTCCAGTCACAAATGCTCAGTCTGTGGGTCTTTCTGCATAAAGGTACCAAACGCGACATAGGATTCTGACTATTTTTATTGCTGTGGTCTGAGGCTTTCTATGCTCTTCGGAGGAAAATGACGATAAAAAGTCGTTCTTCCAATACCGAGCGTCTTGATGATATCTGATATAAAAGGATAATTTTCGGTATCTTTCAGCATTGATTGTGCTGTGCGAACTTTATCATCCGTCATTAACGTTGGTCTGCCTCCAATTCGTCCATTATTCCGTGCAGATTTAAGCCCAGCTTTGGTGTTTTCGACAATAATCTCACGCTGAAACTGGTCAAAGGCGGCATTCATATGGAAGAAAAGTCTGCCTTCTGGTGTGCCAGTATCAATATTTTGAGTCAGAACTTTTAATCCTATTTGTCGATCTTCAAGGTTTTTGACAGTGTTAATAATTTGAGTCAGAGACCGAGCAAGACGGGAGAGCTTCCAAACCACTAGCGTATCCCCTTCACGCATATATTCCAAAGCTTCCTGTAACTGACGGCGTTTTTTATCTGCTCCCGATAGTTTCTCTGTAAATATTTTTTTGCAGCCAATCTCATTCAAAGCGTCGATCTGTAATTGTGGATTTTGATCCAGCGTTGAAACCCGTGCATACCCAATCAGCATATATCTATTCCTAAAACGATTTTTTGTGATACTAACAGAACATATGATTAGGAACAAGGTTTTGGAACACAATATCGGGGATATTTTGTTAAATCCTGACGTCTGTGTATAGTGTTCCCAAAACGATCGTTTTAGGAACATAAAAAAATATCATAATAGGAAGATAAATTATGCCTCGAATGAAGATATTGAGTGCTGCTGAACAAAAGCAATTTGAAATTCCACCCGTTTTTGACAGCTATCAACGAAAGAAATTTTTTGATTTTCCAAAATATTTATTGGAAATATCATATTCTTTTCGTAAACCCGATCATCAAATTGGGTTTTTAATTAGCAGTGGGTATTTCAATGCTGTAAAAAGTTTTTTTGCACCAGAAGATTATTACCAGAATGACATAAACTATGTAGCTCATAAACTGAATGTAGAGCATGATAAATTTGATAGTAAATTCTATGCAAATCGTACTCGGCAACGACATGAGAATATCATTCTGAAATTTTATGGATTCAAACGATTTGACGGTGATGCTGAAACTATCCTTTGCAAAGAAATTTCCCTCATGGTTTGCACTCAACTCAAACCAAGGTTAATTTTTGGGCGGTGCATTGATATTCTAATCCAAAATCGTATCCAACTACCAAATTCCAGACGCTTTACCGATCTTATCAGAAAAAGTTTGAATCAACGTAAGCTGGAACTTATAGAACTAATTGAACAAAATATTTCTGATGAAACCCGAGAATTATTGGAAGAACTATTTGTTCAAACTGCTACAAATGAAGCAGATGATTCTCCATCCGTTAATACACGTTATAAGCTAACGCTTTTAAAAAGAATTTCGCAGTCAACAAAACCCACCAAGATCAAGGAACGAGTAGCTGATTTGCAATTGCTCGAAAGTCTTTATAATAAGTTGAAACCGATTATAGATATTCTTAATTTTAATCATGAAAGTACGCGTTATTATGCGGGTAGTGTCATAAAATCCAAGATATTCCAACTTAATCAACGTTCTGATGAAGATCGCTATGTTTATGTCATAGCCTTTATTGAATATCAATATTATCAACTTCAGGATAATCTAGTAGATGTCCTACTTAGTGCCATCAGAACCTTTCAAAACAGTGCCAGTCGTGAGCATAAGGAACGTATTTATGGACAACGAAAAGAACATAATCAAAGGTTATCGGGTCTACTATCAAGACTGGATAATGATGTTTTTAGTGTTATAAATAACATCCGAAAACTTACCCAAGATAACCAGATCAATGATACTGAAAAGATCAATAAAATTCAGGCATTATTAAATACTGCAAAGGATGATGAGCTTTCAAGCCTAGCAACTGATTTGGATAGCGTTCACAATGAGGAAAACTATTATGATGTTTTAGAAGAACGTTCTGTTCGTTTGCAAAATAAAGTCTCACCCATTCTAAAGACTCTAAACTTTCAATCAGAACCTAGTGCAACTGCACTCGTGAATGCTATTAAACATTTTAAAGATAAGGATGGCAATATTGCTCAAATTGCACCTCTTGAATTTCTTAGTGCTGATGAACGCAAAGAAATAATAAATTCAGATAGCCAAAAGCTACGAATATCTCTCTATAAATCACTCCTGTTCACACATACAACCAGTGCCATAAAATCTGGCAATCTGAACCTAAAACATTCTTATAAGTATCGTCCTTTAGATGATTACATGATTGATAAAGAACGTTGGGAACAGGAAAAAGATCAGTTACTGGAACGAGCTGGATTAACAGAATTAACCAATCCAAAAAAGATACTCAATGTGCTTAATGACGCACTTTTTCAGCAATACCAAACAACCAATGATCATGTGGCCAAGAGACAAAACTCCCATCTTAAAATTTTTGAAAATGGCAGTTTCAGCATCGCAACACCAGCACAAGAAGAAAAAGAAAGTGAGCCACTGCAACAATTTTTTCCAGAACGACACTATGTACCATTAACAGAAGTTCTCGCTACCGTAAATCAGCATTGTGGTTTCCTTGATGAGTTGCAGCATTGGCAACAGCAACATATTCGTAGTTCGATTTCACATCGCTCTCTTTATGCAGGCGTAATCGGGCTTGGTTGTGGTATTGGTACCCGAAAAATGGGCAGAATTTCATCTCAGGTCACTGAAAGTGATATAGAACATGCTGTTAACTGGTATTTCTCATTAGAGAACATACACGCTGCTAATGACCGCATAGTAAAAACTATGGATAAGATGGAACTCCCAAATATATACCGTCGATCTCAGGACAAACTCCATACAGCCAGTGACGGCCAAAAATTTGAAGTACGCACAGATTCACTTAATGCCAACCACTCTTTTAAATATTTTGGTAAAGGCCAAGGCGTAAGTGCTTATACTTTCATTGATGAACGCGGTTTACTTTGGCATTCTCTTGTGATTAGTGCTGCTGAACGAGAAAGTGCTTATGTCATCGATGGTTTAATGCATAATGACGTAGTTAAAAGTGACATTCATTCAACTGACACCCATGGTTATAGCGAAGTCATTTTTGCAACTACTCATTTGCTGGGATTTTCCTTTGCTCCACGCATTAAGAACCTAAAGAAACAAAGCCTTTACATTTTTAAATCGCATAAAAAAACAGATCAATCAGAGTGGAAAATTACGCCAGATAAATATATCAATGAGAAAATCATTGAAGATAACTGGGATGATATTTTGCGATTGATTACAACAATCAAGCTCAAAGAAACCACTGCATCAGATATATTTCGGCGGATGAATTCTTATTCTAAGGAAAGTGACCTATACAAAGCATTGAAAGCGTTCGGACAGATTATTAAATCACTTTTCATTCTACGATATCTTGATGAACTTGAGTTACGGCAGGCTATTGAAAAACAACTTAACAAGGTGGAGTTAGCAAACCGATTTACCCGTGCTGTCGCAGTTGGAAATCCAAGAGAATATACTCAAGCTGAAAAAGAGGATCAGGAAATAGCGGAAAGTTGTAATCGACTTATCAAAAACTCTATCATTTGTTGGAATTATTTGTATTTAACTCAAAAACTTAGTCGGATGGAAAACAAAGAATCAAAGGATCGACTGTTAATAGCCATAACTACCCACTCTGTTATTTCATGGGCTCACATTAATCTGTTGGGTGAATATGATTTTTCAGACGAAAAACTCCAAGATTCTGTTGGAATTCTTCCTCCTAAAACGAGCCGCATAAAAGAGCATGAAATTGGGAGTAGCTAAAATACATGCAAGATACAACCAACAATGGCTAACAAAAATTCCTATGTCGCGTTTGGTACCTTTATGCAGAAAGACCCCTATTAGTAGCTGGGTCTTATGAATTCTGAAACCAATTAGGGCTTTGCCGCCCTCAAATAATTATCAACTTGTAGCAAAAACCACGCTTCATTATTACCATCCGAGGTAGCATGTAAGTAAGGAGTATATTCG
>ENA-OSET01005293-OSET01005293.1-sediment-metagenome-genome-assembly--contig:-NODE-5293-length-10981-cov-2.500275_pt1 | contig 10981 bp, 7 predicted proteins | sample MGYA00237882_ERZ534229 | MGnify/ENA primary metagenome ERZ534229 (study PRJEB26408, sample SAMN06266212) | sediment metagenome | isolation source: Hudson Canyon methane seep mesocosm | place: USA:Hudson...
CCTAAACTGCGTGACCTGCGTGTGGGGGGACTGTTTAAGATTGGCGAAACCTCCAAAATGTTCGAAGCACTTGAAGTAGGGTTTGGTGTACATGCTGAGCATATCAACGAAAAACTCATACACCTAACGGCAGTAAAGGATGAACAATAATTATTTTACATTTTTTACTGAGGCAATTTGTTTCTGGTGCATCTACTATGCAGTGAGGTTGAAACGAAAGAATTTATTTTTGTTACTCAACCAACTAGCAGTGTATGTGCAGTCGTTTGTGTTCTCTTGCTTACGCTGTGCCGGCGTTCTCGGCACAGCCTTTTTATTGTCAGGAGCCGATGTTCACGCAGAAACGAAGGAATATGATTTTTCTATTCCGAGTCAAAACGTAGAGACGGCATTGAACCAGTTGGCAGCACAAACAGAGTTAATGTTGTTGTTCCCTTATGACCCTGTTTTCCCTAAGCACTCCTCAGGAGTCAGTGGAAAATATTCGGTTCATGATGCGCTGTCGGTTTTGCTAAAAGACACAGGGCTAATGGGCGACCTCACTCAAAGCGGCGTTATCATCATTTCCACGATGAAACATAATCAGAGTGAGGAGAGTAAAATGAAAAATAGAAGAAACCTATTGGCAGCGACGATTGCCTTTTTTGGAAGCAATGCGACCTATGGTCTAGTGGCCGCGGATTCAGATTTTATTCTTGAAGAAGTGATTGTGACCGCGCAGAAACGTGCTCAGAGCCTTCAGGAAGTACCTATTTCAGAAACCGTGTTAAATGAAGGCGCATTGAGAAATGCAGGGATTGACAGTGGCGCTGACATCAGTCGACAAACGCCGAATTTACGGGTGTCTCTCTTGGGGAATGAGTCTCAACCCAAGTTTGCGATGCGGGGCATTTCAACAAAGGAGTTTAATCTAAACGGTATTTCCCCTACGGGTGTTTTTTTCGACGGCGTCTATGTGGGTGCCTCCTACCTTGGTGGTGCGCAGATTTATGACATAGAACGTGTAGAGGTCTTGCGCGGCCCGCAGGGAACTCTGTTCGGAAAGAATACAGTTGCGGGAGCGATCAACTTCATCTCTAAGTCGCCTACTTTTCAGCCTGAAGGTTATGTTACGGCAGGCCTGGGATCAAACGGGTTTTGGGAGGTCAAAGGCGCAGGGGAACTGCCCTTGATTGATGATCGACTTAGTGCTCGACTGGCATTCAATTTGGGTCGTTCTGATGGTTTTGTTGAAAACAAAAATCCCGATGGTCGTGATTTATCGAGTATTGACAGGGGCTCATTCAGATTGACGCTCGGGTATCAGAACTTTGAAGGACTAGAGGCTTCTTTCCGTTTGTTTCGTAGTGAAAGTAATCCTCGTGCAGTTGGAGCAATAGCAGAAGGTTTGTTACCTGGAGGTGTAAATGCGCTTGGTGTTAACCCAAGGGTTAATCCATACGATGGGTCCAAGCTCGATTCTACTGAGACCGCGACAGATCGATCTGGCGATTTGAGGGCTCTGGGCACAGGCGGTTACCTGACTATTGAGAAGGACCTGGGTCAGATGACACTCACATCAATCACATCTTATATCGAGGGAGAGTTTGATAACACCGTCGAGGCCGATGGAACCACAGATAATCTTCTTCACCTCGATTTTGGTGCCGAACATGAGGAAATAAGTCAGGACCTGCGATTGACGTCCCATGATGAGGGGGATTTGAGTTGGATTGTTGGGCTTTACTATTTCAAAGATATAGTAGATGTGGATACCACCTTTCATATTTTCGAAGGGTTTGGCGGTCCGGTTCTCGGTCAGCAATTTAGTCAAACCCGAGAGTCCTATGCCGCTTATATCGATGGAACCTACAAACTTGACGATTCTTGGACGGTTTATGGAGGTTTACGTTTCACAGAGGATGATGGCTTTTTGGAGGACTTTCAGGTGACTCCGGTTGTTCCGCTGCAACCCGGTAAGGTCAGCTATAGTGATGGTGAACCGACAGGTCGTTTAGGACTTCGTAAGATCTTAGAAAACGACGACATGATTTATGCTCAGTTCTCATACGGATATCGAAGTAGCGCCATTAACGGCGGCGCACTGGATTTGGGAGCTCTTAATGTCGCAGCCCCTGAAAGTATTAAAGCCTATGAAGTTGGATATAAATCTCAATGGCTGGATCGCCGTTTGACCTTTAACTCATCTATCTTTCTCTATGATTATGAAGACCAACAGTTTCTTAACCTTATCGATATCAGTCAGCAGCAGCTGCTAAATGCCGGCAGCTCCCGTATATCGGGATTAGAATTTGAGATTGCTTTTCATCCCGTGGAGAACCTGAGTTTTACCGCCGGTCTGGGTTTGCTGGATAGCGAATACCGAGACTTAATACTCAATGGAGTGGACCTTGGAGGCAATGAACTCATCGAAGCGCCTCATCATACGTTTAATCTCTCCGGGGATTACACGATGTATCTTGGGGATGGGGGAAGTTTAAGTTTTCATTTGGACGCCAATAAGGTGGATGATCAGTTCTTTCATGCAACGAACTCTGATGCTTTTAGTGCAGATGCATATTGGGATGTCGGAACGCGAATTACCTATCGTAGCCCTAGCGAGAAATTTAAAATTGCGCTCTATGGAAAGAACCTGACAGATAATGATGAGGTCACCGGTGTAGAAACGGAGTCGAATACGGCCACACGGTTCGCGACCGTACCATTGCCTCGGCGCTTTGGCCTGGATTTCACGGTGAGTTTCTAGATATGGCTAACACCGTAAATGAAAAAACTTTTACTCTGGAGCGCCCGGATGGGGCGCGGCTCGCGGCTTACCATTGGTCGGCAGGCAAGGCAAAGGCGGTAGTTGTGGTTGCACATGGGATGGGGGAGCATGCTCGTCGTTATCCCCCAGCTCTGGCACAACTTCTCGACAATGGCTTCGACCTCTATGGTATTGACCACCGGGGGCATGGTGAAACCATGGCTTTGTGTAACACCGAGGCAGGTGAATTTGGAGGTGGTGGATTTGCATCAGTGGTTACGGACTTGTTTTCTCTGGTGAGGCTGGCTAGAAAGGAGAACCCTGGGCTGCCTCTGATTTTACTAGGTCATAGCATGGGGTCCTTCATATCCCAGGCCTTTGCCATCGACTACTCTGAATCTATCGATGCTCTGGTTTTGGTTGGTACAACGGCAGTGGATCAACTGGCCGAGTCCGTCAAACTCGAGAGTGATATATTGTCGGCATTGAACAGGGGGTTTGAGCCCGCTCGTACATCCTGTGATTGGTTAAGCGCAGACGAAAAGGAGGTGGACGCCTATATTGATGACCCTCTTTGTGGCTTTTCGCTGAACCTTGAATCAATGGCATCTTTACTGTCGCAGGGGGCTCGACTAGCCTGTTCAATTGAACTCGATAAAATCAGAAAAAGCCTGCCTGTGTATGTTGTCGTTGGAAGTCTTGATCCGCTCGGTGGGCGATTTGGCAGCGTTAGTTCTGTTGTTGAACGATACAGGTCGGCGGGTTTAGCGCCAACTTTTGTCAGTTATCCACAGGGTCGACACGAGATTCTTAATGAGGTCAACAGAGGAGAGGTCGTAAGAAACTTGTTGGGCTGGCTGGAATACGTCGTGTAAGAAAAAGGTTGTTTTCAGTATTCAGGCTTATAAGTAATAAGAGTGTCTCTGAAAACAACTCAATCTTATTTCACTGATACAACATTCATTCCTAGAATCAGTCTAGTAACAGAAAAATTTGGCTTGTACTACACAAAAGCTACTTCAGGTTCCATTGGGGCCAGAAATCTAAGCAGGAGGCTACCAATGGGCCAGTGCAAACAGATACCTATAAGCGCGTGGGGCCTTGCTATTCTTTTCGTTTTTATGTCTGCAGTGGCCGATGCACGATTGATTCGTTTTGAGAATAATTTACAAAGCATCTCCGCTGGAGATCTCTCGGATGGCTCAGAACTGGTGGACATTCGCGCCTTCGACATCGATGGTGACGGGGGAGATGACGATGTAACGGCATTTTCCATGGATCTATTTGGCAGCACCTACAGTCAACTCTATGTTAACAACAATGGCACTGTTTCATTTGGCAGCGCATTTAATGGCGATGATCCCAGCGACCCCTCCGCTCCTCCGGTGTTTGCAGGCTTCTTCAACGGCGGCATATTGAGCGGCATTACTGCAGGGCTAACCTCATCTGCAGATTCAAGTATTTGTTCTGAGTTGTGCCTGTTTATCGATTTTTTCTTTGATAACGACGACGATGTGGTTGATCCTATAGCGCAAATTGCAATCTTTTCCAATGGAGAAGGTGACAATGGTTTTAAAGTGGAATTTAACTTCGATACGTTGTTTGATCCCGGCGAAGGTGTGTTTGGCATTTTCGATGGTAACGGCGGTGGCACTGTATACGACGCCGCTCAACTGGATCAAGCGAATACCAACTATGATCATTCTTTTGCAGCCTCGGTTCAAGAGCCGGGCACGCTCGCGTTGTTGTTCCTGGGTTTGATGACTATGGCTGCGATCAGGCAAATGCCTCGTCCACAAATCGCCAGAGTTGTTGAGAGATGAGCGCAGAGAGCAATAGTTTACAATAACAACATTAAGCGATCCTATGACGGACACCCGTTTTCATTACCAGGCTTTTATCAGTTACAGCCACGCAGACACGCGGTGGGCTGATTGGTTACACAAGTCGCTGGAGTCCTATCGTGTGCCTAAACACTTGGTGGGACAAATGAAAGAAGGGCTGAAAATTCCCGCGCGCCTAAGCCCCGTGTTCAGAGACACCGCAGAATTACCCACCGCGACCGATTTGGGTTCAGTGATTTATCAAGCACTGTCGGACTCTCGTTGCCTGGTGGTTATCTGTTCGCCCCGTTCGGCCCAGTCGCGTTGGGTAAATGAAGAAATCTTGCAGTTTAAGAGATTGGGGCGGGCGGGCCAGATTTTCTGTTTGATTGTTGATGGTGAACCCAGTGTGGAGGCCGGGGCTGAGGATGATTGTTTCTGCCCCGCCCTGCGAAGTGAGCTGGCGGAGGACGGCACTCTCAGCAATATCCCTACCGAGCCCATTGCGGCAGATATGCGGCCTCAGGGTGAAGGTAAAACCAATGCCAAGATAAAACTGATTGCCGGCATTATTGGTGTGGGGTTTGATGATTTAAAACAGAGGGAACTCGCCCGTCAGCATCGACGAATGGCCTGGATTGCCGCCGCTTCAATGGCGGGTTTACTGGTCACAAGCGCATTGGCCGGCTTTGCCTTTTATCAGCGAAATGAAGCCGAGGTGCAGCGCACGGTGGCTGAGAACGAGGCGGAGACCGCACGGCAAACTGCAGAGTTTATGATTGAGCTGTTTGAAGTCTCCGACCCAGGGGAGGCGCGCGGTCGAAAAATTACCGCTCATGAAGTGCTCGAGAGAGGTCGCGAAAATATCCAAAAGCGCCTGCAAGACCGCCATGAGATTCGAGGAAAGTTATTGCAGACAATGGGCCGTGTCTATACGGGTTTGGGTTTGTATGATACCGCGGGCGAACTGCTTCAGGATTCGCTGTTAACGCTTGCGCCTCTCAATCAGGAAAATGAAGTGATCACGACGCAGGTTGCGCTGGCGCGTGCAAAATATATGGCAGGAAATTATCAGGACGCTTTGACCGAATACGAATCGGCTGTTGCAAAAATACCAGAAAACGCTGTGCCCTGGGAAAAGTATTATTCTGACGCGAAAAACGGTGTAGCTAGCACCTTAGTAGAATTTGATCGGCTCGAAGAGGCCGAGACCATTTATAGGGATGTATTGCGTCGCGATCGGGCTGCTTGGGGTGATGAACACTTACAAGTGGGAGAGACATCCGCTCATCTTGGGGCAAATTTATTGTTTCAAGAGAAGTTCGATGAAGCTGAGGGATTGCTAAAAAAGACTATCGATATCTATACCGTTCATCTCGATGCCGATCACCCCAAAACGGGGATTGCATTGGGTAATCTTGCAACCCTGTATTATTTTATTGGCGAAAAAGACAAGGTTCGAATTTATCTTAAGCAAGCTATCGCACCCTTTCGAAGAAACTACGGCAATAATCACCCTGAGCTGGCTTCCTTGCTGAATAATCTAGGCCGTCTGGAATTGGAAGTGAATGAGCTGGAACAAGCCAAAATATACTTAAGTGAATCTGTGTCTATCGATCGCGCCCTGGGACGAGATAAACATGATGATCTGGTGTATTCCCTGAATAACTTGGCGCTTGCGGAGGGTGCCCTTGGAAATGATGAGCAGGCAGCAGTGTTATTTGACGAAGGAATCACACTGGCTCGTGAAAGTAATCATCGACTGCAGGGACCCATGATGGCCCACCGCGTTGATTTGCGCTGTCGACTGGGGGAGTTGGATGAAGTGGCAAATGACCTTGAAAAAGCCAGGTTACTGATTGCGGAGCAATATGAAGAAGGAGCGTGGTGGCACGGGCAGTATTTTAGCATCAGTGGTGAATGCAAGGCGCGGCTTGGGGAAAACGAGGAGGCTGAGCGCCTTTTGGTGGCAGGGTTGAATGTCTTAAAGGCTGCGGAAGCTGAAGGGTTTTTTGTTGATCGCGCACTCGAGAGGCTGCAAACTTTTAGAGCCTCTCAGCAGAAATCGCCCTGATTGGCTGCATAGTCGAAGAGCAGGTTTTGCGGGGTAAGTAGCCGTTTTATCTGAATTGATAGACTCCGTAGTCAGATGTCGGCGTTGCTGGATAATTGCCTGAACAGCGAGTATGCTCGGCGTTATGGTTTCAGGGTGTTTTGTCTGTGAATAGTTCTTGGGGATGGCGTGCGTCGTTTGCGTCACTGATGTTGTGGCTGGGTGTCAGTCTCATTTCGTCAGCCGATACCCACAACTCTGCAGAGCCTATAAAAATAGTAGCGGGCCAATATCGTGGTGTGCTCGACAGCCCCACTAGTGGGGTATTGGCCGAAATACATCAACTGATTACCGCTGAAACCGGCTTGTCTGTCAACTTGGACATCAGCCCGGCCCGTCGAGCCAGGCATCTCTTTTACAGCGGCGAAGCCGTGGGTAGTTTTGCGGTATTTAATGCAGTTAAACGTCCTATGCGCATTATCTATAGTGTGCCGTTTCTCACGTTGAATCGCTATTTGATCACCGCTCAGGGACAGCCTGCGCTGAGAAAACTCAGTGAGCTGAAAGGCCTGCGAGTGGGGCTTGTGCAGGGTTATATTTACAATCGTCTTGATATGGATTTGCTGGCCGATCAGGGCACCACGATTCACTGGTCACACGATCAGGAGGCAAATCTACGTATGTTGAGCGCAGGGCGTGTAGACGCGGTGATTGCCACGCCGATTGAATGTGTGATGCTGGCCAAACAAAGCCGCTTGCCTCGCCCGGTGTATGATCTTGAAAGCCCAATTACACAATACGAATTTGTCTATGCATTTCATGAAACGGATCAGGGGCACACATTGCAGGCGACTTTTTCGGCAGCCATTCAACGTTTGGAAGCACGCAATGAACTACAGCCCCTGGCGGATCAGTTTAAAACAACGATGAACCAGTCGGACTAAAAACCCTTCCCATATCAATGGATGCTTGTTTCAGTGCTCAGACTACCTTGCTGAACGTTTCACTGCAGGTTCTATTTCGACCACTGTTTTTGGCTTCATAGAGATATTGGTCGGCCAGGCTTATGGTTTTCTTGATGTCGTCTTCGGCCTTCACTTCGGCGATTCCCATGCTGACGGTTATTTCGGGCACGGTGTCGATGATGTTCATCGTCAGCCCGGTCAAGCTGGCATGTATTTTTTCTGCGACCAATTGTGCACCTGCCACGTTAGTGTCGGGCAACATGATAAGAAACTCTTCGCCACCCCACCGGGCAACCAAGTCTTGCTGTCTCATTAATTGGGAAAAACGTTCGGCCAGCTTAACTAAAACTTGATCGCCAATCTCATGCCCAAATTCATCGTTGATACGTTTGAAATGATCCACGTCACACAGAATGATACTGAGTTTTTTCTTGTTCAGCGAAATTTTTCTTTGTTCTACTTCCAGTTTGTTGGTTGCATCACGTCGGTTTGATACACCCGTTAATGGGTCGTATTTCGAAAGATTCTCGTATTGTTGAGACAAGTCCTTCAGGTGGCTGTATGACTGGTGGCGAGAATACTCATAACAGCCGGAGAGAAAGGTAGTGGTTAAAAAGGAATAGATGAGTCTCAATTTAAAGGACTGAGAATAATAGGTGCTTAGCAATTCATTGTTGGGGTAGAAAAGAATGATACTGGTGATGAACAGAAAAATGCCGATACTCACCAAACCGTTCTTCAGACCCAGTAGGAAGAGGGAAACCGGGGCGACCATAAAAATCCACAGTGGCCCGGTATTATCGACGCCACCGGAATGGACCAGATAAAACATCAGCAGATACAAGGAATACAATATAATGTTGGCTGAGGAGTCGATATTTCGGAATTTTGCCAGGCAGTATCGAGAGAGCAAAAAGATTGAGCTGGAGATGAACAGCGCAATAGCAACAAGGGCGTTGTCATTCAAACTGGCAACCACACCTAGAGTGCCGGTTATTGCCATTCCAACAAAGCCAAAAAGGTTAATTGTAAAAATTTTTTGACTCTTTTCGTGACTGTCGCTGTCGAGAATCCCTGTTCTCAAATAGCTTAGCACCAAGCGCATAATTGACGTCATAGGTTTTGTTTTACTCCTACAAAACGGTACGATCGTTCCATAGCGGGTCGTTTGATTTTTGAGCAATCTATTGTTGCGGACACCATACTATGCTTTGGCGCAGGTCTCAAGCGCCTGACAAGCCTTTACGAATGGCAAACCCTCATGTGTAGGTGAGGATAATTTACTTGATAAGTACGACAACAACTTTTACCTTGTTGTTATCATTGTTCAATCACCTTGCAGGAAGACCTTATGAATTCAAGGACACTATTAAAATCGTCGCTAGTTATCTTGTGCACATTGTTCGCGGGCACATACGAGGCGCAGGCTTCGGAACCCTCGGACCTCGCTTATATCAAGGCGGGTTCACTTTTGGATGTTGCCAGTGGCAAGGTGCAAAAAAATGTAGTGATTACCGTCGAAGAAGGGAAAATAAAGGCAGTTTCACAGAGCACAAAGATTCCAGCGGGTGCCAATGTCATCGATTTGTCAAACCAGTTTGTTTTACCGGGCTTAATGGACATGCACACCCACTTAATGGGGCCATTGGCCAATGACTTCTTTGCGGGCTACTTTCAGTCGCCGCACCGCGCGGTTATTGGCGGTGTGGTGAATGCAAAGAAGACTTTGATGGCGGGTTTTACGGTAGTGCGGGATGTTGGGGCGAGTGATTTTCAGGATGTGGCACTCCGCAATGCGATTAACGCCGGAGAAGTGCCCGGTCCACATATGGCGGTGTCCGGGCCAGCGTTGGGCATAACCGGCGGCCACTGCGATAACAACTCCCTCAACCACGCTTTTGAGGAGCGGTCTGATGGGGTAGCCGACGGCCCTTGGGCCGTTAGAGCCCAGGTGCGAAAGAATGTTAAATACGGTGTTGATGTCATCAAGTTTTGTGCAACGGGAGGCGTTTTTTCCAAGGGCACAAAGGTCGGTCAAACACAATATACCCTGGAGGAGATGCAAAATATCGTCGATGAGGCTCACACCCATGGTCGTCGTGTGGCGGCTCACGCTCACGGTACCGAGGGTATCCTCCGCGCGATCAAAGCAGGAGTGGATTCCGTCGAGCATGTGAGTTTCCTCGATAAAGCCGGTATCAAGCTTGCCAAGAAGAAGGGCACCTATCTCTCCCTGGATATCTACAATACCGAATATACGCTGACGGAAGGTGCAAAAAATGGCGTTCCGGAAGAAAATATCAACAAAGAAAGAATTGTTGGAACGAGGCAGCGCGAGAGTTTCTCCAATGCGGCTAAAGCGGGTTTGAAGTTGGTTTTCAGCACCGATGCCGGCGTGTATCCCCACGGAGACAACGGCAAGCAGTTTTCCAGAATGGTTAAATTTGGCATGACCGAGATACAGGCGATTCAGGCCGCTACCGTGAATTCAGCAGGATTGCTTGGATGGGATGACCGGATGGGACAAGTGAAAGAGGGTTATCTCGCCGACATTATCGCGGTGGGTGGTAACCCCCTGGAAGACATCAGCGAGCTTGAAGACGTCGATTTTGTGATGAAGGGCGGTAAAGTGTATAAACAGAAGTAGTGTTTCTCAGAACCTAGTCAGGACTACCTGACATAGAGTGCTGGTCGAGTTACAGATTAAAAGGGGGCAAACGCCCTCTTTTGCATGTGTGGGCTGCCGGCTACCAGTGGTAATTCCAGGTCATATTCAGATAGCGGCGCGGGTGTATGACGTGTAATCCTGTTCTCCTTGGCTGTAAAAGGTTGTGTTATCCGCTTCAGTCAATTCCCCGCCCCTTTGGTAGCGTTCAACCAAGTCCGGGTTGGCAATGAAGGGAACACCAAATGCCACGGCGTCTATTTGATTGCTCGTAATGGCTGCTGTGGCTGATGCCTGATCATAACCACCGTTGGCAATGAGTTTGGTCACTGATTGTTTAGCAATCAAATTTGCCAGAGTGGGTGTCAAGTAATCAATGCTGCTGTGAATGCCGTGGTCGCCGCCCGGCTTGTTTTCCAGCACGTGGATATAGGCTAGTTTCAGAGGGAGAAGTCGTTCCACTGCACGCGAAAATGTCTTGTCATATTGGCTGTCGGCAATGCCCCATACGCTATTGGTGGGCGAGAGACGAATACCGACACGGTCGGCGCCAATTTCATTACTTACGGCCGTGGCGACTTCGAGCATGAAACGCAATCGATTATCAATCGAGCCCCCATAGGCATCCGTGCGTTGATTGCTGCTGTCACGGGTAAATTGATCAATCAAAAAGCCGTTGGCAGCGTGCAGTTCAACGCCGTCAATTCCTGCGTTTATGGCTCTGCGTGC
>ENA-OSET01005294-OSET01005294.1-sediment-metagenome-genome-assembly--contig:-NODE-5294-length-10979-cov-26.168960_pt1 | contig 10979 bp, 6 predicted proteins | sample MGYA00237882_ERZ534229 | MGnify/ENA primary metagenome ERZ534229 (study PRJEB26408, sample SAMN06266212) | sediment metagenome | isolation source: Hudson Canyon methane seep mesocosm | place...
GCCTGCTAATTTCAGCAATGAAAGCAGGCTAAAGCACTGCGCCCCTCAAGGTAATACGCCTAACTTAATGGCAGTGAGATAGAGGGGGGGAAGAACTTAATACTTTCACTATCTATTAAATCTCGTTTATCACACCCGAGGCTAAAGCCTCAGTTCCAAATTGTTTGCGATATTTTTTCGCGTTCCTGTTGTATTTAATGCCATATTTCTGAGATCTTAATGGTTTTCTCAATCCTTTCCTTTGTATCAGGTATTATTTTAGTTCAGCAATTTTCTGTATTGCCTGAGATCCACTGGCTTATGCTATTGTGGGTAGTCTCTGGTCTGGCACTTTTTTTTCGCCTTTGGCGGCTGATGTTTTTTACTATCGGTTTGTTGTGGGCCTGTTACTTTGCCAGTTTTCGTATGGGGGATAGGCTAGCAGATCATTTGGAGGGAGAGCATCTTCATATTCAAGGGCAGGTGGTAGGACTGCCGCAATATGATGACAGGCGAGTCAGGTTTGATTTTTTAGTTACACAATCAGATTATCAATTACGAGGTAAGCTGAGGTTAAGTTGGTATTCTACCGAGCAAATAATAAAAGCGGGCCAACATTGGCAGTTGACTGTGAAGTTAAAAAAACCGCATGGTCGACTTAATCCGGGCGGGTTTGACTACGAACGTTGGTTATTTACTCAGAATATCGTCGCTACAGGCTATGTCAGAAATAATCCTCCTGCAGCGTTACTGGCAACGGCTACTCCTTGGCAAAGTTTCAGTGCTTTACGTCAAACCATCGCTGATCAGATAAGTCTTATGCTTGCTGGCCGTAGCAGTGTGGGGCTTGTAAAAGCACTAACTCTGGGCGATAAGCATGAGATAAATGAAAAGCAATGGGATGTTTTTAGAAAAACGGGTAGCATACATTTACTGGCTATTTCAGGTTTACATATAGGATTGATCGCTGGTTTAAGCTACTTTTTAATGCTTAAAATAGCCCTAATGTTTTCTGTTCTGTCACCGCAAAAGGTTGCTGCGATTTCAGCTGTTCTCGTTGCCCTGTTTTATTCTGCTTTGGCTGGTTTCTCATTACCGACTCAGCGGGCATTGATTATGCTGATTGTTGCTATGATGGCAATAACACTGCAACGCAATATATCGATTAGAAACACCTTGGCAATTGCCATGTGTGCAGTATTGATAGTCGATCCTTTAGCGGTGTTATCAGCAGGTTTTTGGTTGTCATTTTTAGCTGTCAGCCTTATTGCATATAGTACCGCTGGGCGGCTAGCTAAGCCAGGGTACTGGTTAGCAGTGACTAAAATCCATTGTGTAACGGCAATCGGCTTGTCCCCTTTATTATTGTTTTATTTCCAGCAAGTTTCAGTTATTGCCCCTTTGGCAAATTTTATCGCGGTCCCTGTTATTAGTTTACTGGTTGTGCCTTTGTGTTTTCTAGCGGTTGTGCTTTTGTTTATTTCAGGCAGTTTAGCGCAGCCTGTTTTTTTATTGATCGATCAAATATTACAGTTGTTATGGACTGTTTTAGCAGTAATGGCTGATTTCCCTTTGGCAGCCATAACAACGGCATCAAAGCCATTTTATGTAGTCCCGTTAGCGGTAATAGGTTTGTTTATTTTAATAGCTCCCAGAGGCATACCCGCACGCTGGTTAGGGTGTGTCATGCTATTACCTTTGTTTTTTGTTAAGCAGGATAAGCTGGATGACGGCGATGCTAGACTGACATTACTTGATGTGGGGCAGGGACTATCTGCCGTGATAGAAACGACAAACCATGGTCTTATTTTTGATACCGGAGCCAGATATTCGGAACACAATAATATGGGGCGTTCGGTTGTTATCCCCTATTTAAAGCACCGAGGGATAGAAGGAATTGATGTGTTATTAATCAGTCATGGTGATAATGATCATATTGGTGGTGCAGAATCAATTTTAGAGCAAGCTAAAGTAGATAGCATCATAACTAGTGTGCCAGCGTTATTGGAAAAATATCAACCGATAGCCTGTCAAAGAGGACAGCGATGGGTTTGGGATGGCATTGTTTTCGAAATTTTGTCTCCTTTCCAGAATAGTTTTAATGATGAAAATAATAATTCATGTGTATTAAAAGTTAGCGCCAAGCATAAAAGTTTTTTGTTAACAGGAGATATTGAAAAACAGGCTGAATATTGGTTATTGGAGAATCAAGCTGACAAATTGGCAAGTGATGTTTTGCTTGCACCTCATCATGGTAGTAAAACATCTTCCTCTCAGGCATTTTTACAACAAGTTAATCCAGCTATGATTTTAATTCCCGCAGGGTATAGAAACCGATTTTCATTTCCACACCAGCCAGTTTTAGATCGTTATAAAAAGTTAAATATGGCTTGGATGAATACGGCTGATAAGGGGGCAATAACGGTAGAATTAAAAAATAAGCAGATCACAGTAGAGACCATGCGAGAAGATAATGGCCATTATTGGAATTTAAAATAAGTACTTTATTTTATTAATATGACTCTTTTGCAGTTTTTTACGGCATTAAACTTGTCTTAATAACTTAATTGAACTATTCTTCTTAAGGTAGTGATATTAAAGGGGAATAAAATGACAAAATTAACAGAAGAACGTATTTATTTTATAGAACTCCTACATGAAGCCTTTTTCAAAAGAAAAGGCTATGGTGCATTTGCTTATATCTCAATTTCTGATGCTATGGCATTATTCGACAATTATTTGGATTCAAAACAGGCTGCCGGCCATTTTATTAACAACTATGTTAGATCCGTTTAATTTTTTCATAGGAGACTTAGGTTTAGGTGCTTGAATGATTTAAAATCATATAAATTAAATTGTTAGCGTAATCCTTAGGTCTCTCTGCATAGATTTACCTGATTACCCATGAGCTTCAGCCAATTTGTAGAGACAGTATTGTTGGATAATAACTAATAATGTAGGAGCGTCCGCCCTCGGCGCGAATATAACAGGCTCTTGCTTTAGATCAAGAACTCTATTTAAAATCGCGCCGAGGGCGGACGCTCCTACCTGTTCCACATTCAAATTAAAGCTCTACATAGTGGCGGAGAATGATACGTAATCAGGTAGACCTATGTATCCATCAACTTCCTTTCTAAAAGTCCAATTTATATTTTTTCTTAATTTTTATTTTCAGATTTGGAAATAGACCTGATGGTTTTCAGAGCCGCCGGATAATCAAATACTTCGATCTGTTGTCCTAGCTGTTGTAATATTGACCCGAAAGTGCTTTTCAATAGAGCCTCAGATTCAGAGAATAATACATTGGCCGTAGAATCGTCTGTTTTTAGCAATGATTCAAGCTGCTCAAGTATTTTATCGGCAGAGACCTGGTCAGCCACGACTGCATGTTCAGGTGCTTCTGGTATGCTTAGGTTGCTTAACGCTAGACGGATATTTTTTTGCTCTGTACGTACAGCATTGATAAGTAGGGAAATTTCATCATTGCTAGTACTGCAACTATCGCTACGTAGAATTTTTTCCAGTGCGCTGGTGATCTCTAGTGTTTTTGTCAGCCCCAGAGTAGCAGCCGAACCTTTGATGGTATGAGCTATGAGTATTGATTCGGCGACTTCACTGCTCGCAAGGTGTTTACTTAGTTTGCGCATGTCATCACCATGATGGTTGTTAAACTGGCGTAATAGACGCAGATAAGCCGTTGCATCGTCACGCATATTAAGTAGCCCCTGCTGAGCATCTATCCCTTCGATGCTGCTAAGCTGCTTGCGCAAGGCGGTATCGTCAGTTGCTGTATGAAAGACTGGTGTGGTAGGCGGTATCGGTTTATTAAAGACCAGCGATTCACGTTCTGGTAGCCATTTGGCAATGGTAGAGAACAGGTTTTCCAGGTCGAATGGTTTGGCGACAAATGCGTTCATGCCTACTGCCTGGCAAGCATGACGATCTTCTTCGAAGATATTAGCGGACATGGCCAAGATAGGAAGGTTTGTTTGCTCAGCCATAAGGCGGATAATGCGTGTCGCCTCCAGGCCATCCATTTCAGGCATCTGGATGTCCATCAAGACCAGGTCATAAGACATGGCACGAACTTTTTCTACGGCTTCCAGACCATTTGTTGCAATATCTACCGCTAATCCCACGCTACTTAACAGTTCTAATGCCACTTCACGGTTGATGGCATTATCTTCAACCAGCAGGATATGTGAGCCAGTGTAATGAGTGCGTAGTTTTGTTTCTGCGTCCGTTACTTCTGTTGCTGGAGTAGTCGGCATGATACCGTGACCATGGCCTAGCCAGGCGGTGAACCAGAAGGTACTCCCCTGACCTGGCTCACTCTTAACACCCACTTCTCCACCCATCATCTGCGCCAGGTGCCGAGTGATAACCAGGCCTAAGCCGGTACCCCCGTATTTACGGGTGGTCGAAGTATCGGCCTGTTCAAAGGCTTGATACAGGCTGGACAACCTGTCCGGTTCGATGCCGATGCCGTTATCCTGTACTTCGAAACGCACCAGAATATCGCTACCTCGTTCTTCCAGTTTTTTGGCTCGTAAGTAGATGGTACCTTGCTCTGAGAATTTGATGGCGTTGCCGACAAAATTGAGTAAGGCTTGGCGCAGGCGTGTTGGGTCTCCTCTGAGCCAGGTTGGTACGGAGTTTTTGTCCACTTCCAGGGTTAACCACTTATCTCCGGCCTGGTCTTTCAATAGGGAAAAGATATGATCAAAGATTGAATCAAGGTGGAAATTCGATGTCTCGAGGATTAGCTTGCCAGCCTCGATTTTGGAGAGATCCAGAATGTCATTGATAATGGAGAGTAGATGAGAGGCGGAGGATTCTATTTTACCAAGTCGGGCTGCCTGCTCTGGTGCTGGGTTGGCGCGCTGTAGTAAATGGGTGAGTCCGACGATGGCGTTCATGGGGGTGCGGATTTCGTGGCTCATATTAGCCAGAAAAATACTCTTGGCTTGATTGGCAGTTTCTGCTCGTTCCCGTGCCTCGGCTAACTGGGTGGTGCGTTCTTTCACCTTTTCCTCGAGATGGTGGCGGTGATTATCCAACTCTTGAGCAAGTTTTTTCTTTTCGGTAATGTCTTCTTTGATCGCTAAGTAATGGGTAACAGATCCATCCGTCTGGCAAATCGGGCTAATCTGTGCAAATTCGGTGTATTCAGTTCCATCTTTACGCTTGTTGTAGAACTCTCCCTTCCATGATCGATTTTGGGCAAGCATATCCCACATTTCTACAAAGGTCTCCGGCGGTGTTTTTCCCGATTTTAAGATGCTTGGATTCTGACCTATAACCTCGTTTTGGCTGTAACCCGTTTTGTGAATGAAGGCCTTATTGACGTATTCGATATTGCCAGCAAGGTTGACTATGACTATGCTTTCAGGACTCTGTTCCATCGCTTGTGCCAACTTATTTAGTTGATTCTCGCTACGCCGACGTTGAACCAGGCGCCAAATCTCATTGGATATGAGTTGTACTGTTTCGACATCTATCTCATTATAGTCAATATCTTTGTTAGCAATCCCACATAGCATTACGACCTTACCATGTTCAATAAGTGGCAGGCTGATCAGGCGCTTTAGTTCAGAGTGCCCTTCGAGCATACTGTGTTTGTTTAGGGAGGTGAAATAATTGTTGTGTATCACTGCTTTTCGCTGCTGCAAGGCGTCAGCCCAGATATCAGCCTCCTTAATTGGATAATGATTATCCTGAGCATTCTTTGACCATATACGCCGATTGATACTGTTCATGTCGTCATCAATAAAATGAAAGAATGAGATGTCGCTGTTCGTTAGTTCTTCTGCTAATGCCAGGCCGTGCAGCATAAAGCTAGTCTCGTCTATTTGCTCTGCGGCTTGAGGCAGTCCCAGTAATGCTTCGGCACGACTAGCCTGAAAGGCCGTGAATGCTTCATGCTGTTTACGTTCAGTTATATCGCGGGCAATACCTAAAATGCCAGTAAGTTTGCCATCAGCTTGATACATGGGGATTTTGATTGTTTCAACAATTTCTTTGTGGCCATCATCAGCATAAGTAAGTTCTTCTTCGTTTATGCTAGGCTTACTGAGGGCCATGGCTACCTTGTCTTTTTCACGGAAAAAGTCCGCCAACTCCTTGTCGATAAAGTCATAATCTGTTTTACCTACGATCTCCGTTGCTTTTTCACCAAAAAAACGCTCAAATTTAGGGTTACAGGATAGATAAATGCCTTGCGGATCTTTTAACCAGATAAGATCAGGCAAAGTTTCGATTAAAGTGCGCGTGAGCGCTTCATTTTTATCACGGGAGATGAGGGTCTCCTGAAGCCTCTGGGTCATATTATTAAATGAGTTCGCCAGGATGCCGAACTCATTTCTGGTTTTTAGGGTAATGCGGTGAGTAAGATTACCTGCACCGATAATATCAGTCCCATTCTTGAGGATTGAGAGCGGGCGGGTGATGGCTCGTGACAACAGTAATCCAATAAAGGCAACCAGGATAAGTACCCCGATGGCCAGGATAATCGATGTTTCACGTAATTTTTTTACCGACGCGTAGGCGATCTCCTGGTCGACTTCATAGATGACATACCACGTCTTTATAAGGGTTGTTTCGCCTGTGATGCCTTTTATGGCCCCTTGAGTTTGTCGCATTGAAAAACTGTGTTTCATTGGATACTGAGCGGTGAGTAGATTTTTATCGTGCAGGATTTCTTCGCGTAATTCGGTTCCCTCAGATTCAATCAGTCTCATCTCTTCTTTGCTGAGCCTGTCCAGATGGCTCTCATCACTGCTGGAGATAATACTGCCATCAGAGCGTACAAGAAGAAGCACATCTCCCGGTTCGAGACCCTCTCCGGAAACGATATCAAGAATCGAATGCACCTTGAAATTAATCTTGAAGATGCCAATGACCTCTCCATCATTAAGCACAGGAACTACAACGCCAATAACAATCGCAGCAACCGAAGCATCAAAACCTCGATCATCAAGGAATGCCCCCTCTTGAACATACTGATTCCCTGTCTGCCACCAGTACTCATCAGCCTGGTAATAGTCAGACAGGGACTTGGTCATGGCCACGTTGGTCCCCAGGCTGTCGGTGAGAAAAATCTCTCCGTAGAGCTCAGGGTTGCGTGCCTGAATGGTCGAGAGAAAGTGAGAAATAGGATTGTTTGCGATTTGCTCTGCCGTTTTGCTAGTCCCCTTGCTGGTGATCCAGCTCTTGTCTATGCGCTGTATCTCAGCCATTACTTCATGTTTATCTCGTCCCTGATATTGCTTGTTGGCCTTTTGTACGGCAGTGATAATGGTTGGGTGGCTTGCTAGCAGACGGGTTTCTTTGATACGTTCATCTAGGTAACGACCGATGGAATCAGTTTTTTCATGCGCAAGGCTCTGGAAACTATGTAAGATGTTCTGCTTGAGAGTTTCTTCTGATATACGTTCTGTTATTAGTGAGACTAGAGCTAGTGGCAGTAGTGACAACAACAGTAGACTGAGGTAAATACGATATTTGATGGACATGCTTTGGTCTCGCTATTTTGTTGTTACCCTGTTTTGGCTGATTTAAGCTGTAAGCATATGAATTATATAAGGTGCTTTGTGTCTTAAAAAATATCAATCTTATTTGAGCGATTGATTTTTATCACGTTAGTGCATAAATGTGTTTGGTGTTGATGGCGGATATAAACTCATCTTTTTTTTGGTATTGCTTTGCAATCTTAACAAACTCGTCAAAGTCGACCAGAAAGGCATCAGTGATGTCCGGATCGAAATGGCACTTGCGTTCGTCGGTGATGATGTCCCTGGCAATATCAAAAGGTATGGGGGGTTTGTATACTCGCGGTGAGATAATTGCATCAAAGACATCGGCTAGAGCCATGATTCGGGCGGATAAGGGGATAGCATCCCCGCTCAGACCATCCGGATAACCTTTACCATCCCAACGTTCGTGGTGCCAGTGAGCGATTTCCTTAGCCAAAGCGAGAAATTCAACGGGTTGAGCGACATCTTTTTCGGCACTCTCGATGGCTAGTGCGCCTAGTTCGGAGTGCGTTTTCATGATGGCCCATTCATTGTCAAGGAGCTTCCCTGGCTTGAGTAGGATGTTATCTGGAATACCGACTTTTCCTATATCGTGTAGAGGGGCTGACTTAGTCAGCAGATCAATGAAGCGGTCCGTGATTGTGTCGCTGAAGCGAGGGTGGTTTTGTAACCGTCTTGCTAGAATCTGAACATATGATTGGGTGCGGAGAATATGATCGCCAGTTTCCAGGTCACGTATTTCTGCCAAATGGGCCAGGGCGCGTATACTGACATTCTGGATGGTTTGATTTTCATTCATACGCCGGGTGACTTCGGCTTCAAGATAGGCATTTTGGTCGTGAAGAATATCACGAGCCTGTTTTAATAATAAATGAGTCTTGATTCGAGCTAACAGAATAGCGGGTTTAAAGGGTTTTGTAATGTAATCTGCGGCCCCCATAGCCAGTCCTTTTTCTTCATCCACTGAAGATTCCATGGCCGTGACAAAGATAACCGGTATTTCGCGGGTGTCTGGATGTTCTTTCAGGCGCGCTAATACTGAATAGCCATCCATATTCTGCATGCATACATCCAGCAATATCAGTTCAGGGCGAGGGTCTGAATTGGCTATATGTAAGGCTCGCATTCCTGAATTGGCTACTCGTACTCTGTAGCTGGGCGCAAGTATATTGGCCATCGTGGTTAGAATCGTTGGCTCATCGTCAACAATAAGTAGAGTCGTATTATTGCTCATAGGCTTGGCCTGTTTTTATTATTCCGGGGTGTTGGCTCAAAAGCATCTAGAGTATAGGGTTCCGTGCATATTTAAAATTATAGATGATTATTGGGTATTTTCAAAAAAAACTGATATCCCACAAGTTTCCGCCACTGACATTTCCCTCCTCGCCTAAACACCATTCCCGAAGCCTTTTATCGGGAATCAATCTCGCTGCTATAGATTCCTGCTTAGCGCATGAAGGGTATAGTCAATACTTTTATGTGGTGGACCGTTATGGGTAATCAGGTTTTTTTGTTAAAAGGCAAGTTTATAGGTAAAAAATATTGTCTTGATCTAGATAACTAGAGTATAAGGTCTAACGGCCAACCTTTTTAAGTTCTAAGGAAATATTGATTTTATGAGTTATACAATCCAGGAATCAAGACAAATAGTCATTAGAAGGCTCTTTTTTGCACAACTGGGCATTGTGCTTGCATTTTGTATTATGGCCGTGATTGGCTATTTCTGGCATGTGGGCTCTTTTCTTTTTGGGGTGTTCCTCGGTTCACTAGGGGGTAGCATCGCATTGTTAAAGCGCGTTAGAACTGACAAAATTGTGATTATTCAAGAATTGGCTGAGGATATTACTGCAACGCTGATGCCCATTTTATATGGAGGTTTGATGGCTGGAGTAGGGTATCTATTGTTCATGTCAGGGATACTTTCTGGGGAGGGTGGTTCTGGCTTATTTACCAGTAACTTGTTCCCTAACTTTACGACACCAGAAAATTTAGATGAAAAACTGATCAAGAATTTTATCTTGATTAAGCCTGAAACGATGAAAGATGTTGGAAAGTTGCTGGTATGGTGTTTTATCGCGGGGTATTCAGAAAGGTTTGTGACGGGAATACTGAAACAACTTGAACAAGGAAGTGATGAGGGTGCTAAGTCTTAAAGTAGATTTATATTCACGCGAGTTGGTGATAAGGTAACGGCCAAAATGAATAACATTAAGGATTTCCATTTATGGCGATAGTATCACTACGACAAGTTCTGGATTATGCAGCAGAACATAATTTTGCTGTTCCAGCATTCAATATCAGCAATATGGAGCAGATACAGGCTATTATGCAGGCGGCTGACGCCTGTGATAGCCCCGTAATTCTGCAGGGTTCGGCAGGTGCTAATAGATATGCTGGTGAAGTATTTTTACGACATATGATAGCCGCAGCCGTTGAACAATACCCGCATATTCCTGTTGTTATGCACAGGGATCATGGGCCTACGCCTGCTATTTGCGCTCAAGCTATTCAATCAGGCTTTAGCTCTGTGATGATGGATGGTTCTTTGCTGGAAGATATGCAGACACCGTCTACCTTTGAATATAATGTAAACGTGACTCGAACCGTGGTTGCTATGGCACACGCTTGTGGCGTATCAGTCGAAGGAGAGATTGGTTGTTTAGGGTCATTAGAGCAATCAGATCACAGTCGATTATTGACTGACCCTGATGAAGCCGTTGAATTTGTTAATCAAACACAAATTGATGCCCTGGCTGTAGCCATTGGGACCAGTCATGGTGCTTATAAGTTTAGCAAACCACCTACCGGTGAAGTTTTGGTTATCAGTTTGTTAAAAACTTTACAGCAACGCTTACCTAATACGCATTTTGTTATGCATGGCTCCAGTTCTGTACCTCAAGACTGGTTAAAAATCATTAATGAACATGGTGGGAAAATCCCCCAAACTTATGGTGTGCCAGTAGAGGAAATTGTTGAAGGCATTAAATATGGTGTCCGCAAAGTAAATATTGATACTGACTTACGTATGGCCTCAACGGGTGCTATTCGGCAATATTTGGCGCAGCCAGAAAATGCTGATGATTTAGATGCACGTAAAATTTATAAAGCAGCCAGAGATGCGATGCAAGCACTTTGTGAATCACGTTATCAAGCATTTGGTAGTGCGGGTCATGCGGGTAAAATTAAAGCAATTCCATTGGCTAAAATGGTGCAGCGTTATAAATAGCGCTAACAGTTAAAACCTAAGCACTTGTCCCCATGTTATTAAGTTAAGGTGAAAAGAATCTGTTTTGATCTCTCCACCCCCAACCCCTCCATCAGGAGAGGGCTTAAGAGCAAAAAATATTTTCCTTAAATTGCTTAGCTTAAGCTGATTACATATCACTCTCGCCACTATGTAGAGTTTTAATTTGAATGAGGAACAGGTAGGAGCGTCCGCCCTCGGCGCGATTTTAAATAGAGTTC
>ENA-OSET01005297-OSET01005297.1-sediment-metagenome-genome-assembly--contig:-NODE-5297-length-10974-cov-15.140497_pt1 | contig 10974 bp, 7 predicted proteins | sample MGYA00237882_ERZ534229 | MGnify/ENA primary metagenome ERZ534229 (study PRJEB26408, sample SAMN06266212) | sediment metagenome | isolation source: Hudson Canyon methane seep mesocosm | place...
AAAGTAATACCCGTTCGTTCAGTGCTTATTGGTGATTTAGTATTAGTGAAACCAGGTGAAAAAATTCCGGTAGATGGATCGATTGTAGAAGGGCGAAGCGCCGTTGATGAATCGATGCTCACAGGAGAGTCTATCCCCATTGTTAAAACGCTAAATGATAAAGTCGTGGCAGGCAGTATTAACGGTGAAGGTGCTTTTACTGTCAGAGCAGAACAAGTATTAAGAAATACAGCTTTAGCAAAAATTGTCGCTTTAATGGAAGATGCACAAGCTTCAAAAGCACCTATTCAATCTACCACTGATAAAATCGTGCCTTGGTTTGTCTTAATTACTTTATCTTTGGCCACAATCACTTTCCTTTATTGGAATCAATTTGATTTCGAAATTGCATTATTAGCCGCAACTTCGGTATTAATCATTACCTGCCCATGTGCTTTTGGTTTGGCGACACCAATGTCGGTAGCTGTGGCAACTGGCGTGGGAGCAAACCGAGGGATTTTAGTAAAACAAGGCGCGGCCTTGGAAGCCTTATCTCAGGTAAACCATATTGTATTTGATAAAACAGGCACCTTAACTGAAGGTAAGTTACGTGTGGTGAATATTGAGTTATTTACCGATATATCAATAGATACATTATTGATCTTGGCGGCTTCGGTTGAGCAACAGTCTGAGCATAGTATTGCTGTCGCTGTTCAGCAGGCAGCCACGGATAAACAATTAACAACGTTGCCGGTGAGCAATTTTATTTCATCGCCAGGTGAAGGAGTTAATGCAAGCGTAGATGGAAAAGAAATATTAGTGGGCACACAGATATGGATGCTAAAACATAAGATTGATAGTGAGCAGCAAGCCCAAAAACGAATCGATGAATTAGAACAGCAAGGGGTGAGCTGTGTATTTATTGCAATCGACGGCAAGCTTGCAGGTTTGTTCGGTTTGGTTGATGAATTGCGTGCGGATGTGAAAAAAATAATTGCCGAGTTACAGATGCAAAATATTGCGATTACCGTATTAAGTGGCGATAGAAAAGCAGTCGTCGCGGCGGTTACCGCTGATTTAGGTGATATCAATCGTCAGGCTGAGGTCATGCCAAAAGATAAAGCAGATACCATTCGTCAATTGCAACAACAGGGCGCTATAGTTGCCATGGTCGGTGATGGTGTTAATGATGCTCCAGCCTTGATTCAGGCTGATATTGGCATTGCTTTAGCATCAGGTACAGATGTATCGATAGAAAGTGCTGATATTGTATTGTCACATAATGAGTTGCACCAAGTTGTGCAAGCAAAGCGCTTAGCAAGCAAAACCTTACGCACGATCAAACAAAATATTGTATTATCAATTTCTTATAATATTGTTATGGTGCCGTTAGCGATGATGGCCTTGGTTAGCCCTATTGTGGCAGCACTAACGATGCCAGTGAGTTCCTTATTAGTGATTGCAAATGCAGCCAGAATAAGGCGACTGTTTGAGAGGTAACAGATGGAAGTTATTTACGGCCTATTACCAGGAATGCTGCTTTTAGGTCTTGTAGGTGTTGGAATATTTTTTTGGGCTGTACGCAGTGGTCAATATGACGACATGGATGGTGCCGCGAATCGCATATTAATGGATGATGAGCCTCAGCTTGAAGACATTCCTGAAGATAAACCTACAAGCCATGATTAAGCTGCTATCACTACTACATTGAAATTTTCTCTAGCTGCAATAGTTGTAGAAATATGTTGATTGTCATGATGAAAGTTATGCCGGTATTAGCGACACCATGGTCAATGTATTTAATACATGACAACTTGAGTGATTTAGCAGGAATGAGTGGCTACTAAGGTGATCGGCGCAAAAATATTTCAGCGGTGGAGTATAAAAGGTTTACTCCAACTGTGGTCGTTTGCCACGTTATTAGCTATCGCGGTGATTGCTAGTGTTGCACTGTATGTGAATAGTTTCTTTTTTGATGCCCAACAAAAACTCATCGAACAAGTTTTACCATTAGAAAGCACCAGTCGGCAATTGAGTGTATCGGCGTCGTTATTTATTGCCAGGCAAGAACAATTAGTAGCTTCTCAGTCAGTGGATGAGCTGAGCTCCCTTCCCCCCAGACAGCAACTTGAACAACAGTTTGATCAGCACTGGCAAAGCCTGAAGTCGTTAGTTTCGCAAGAACAAGGGGAACAGATGGCGGTCGATAAGCTTTATGACGATTATCAACAGTTTTTACAGGTGGATAACAAATTATTTAGCTTGATTGAACAACAACATCAGTTGGAAGTATTGGTTCATCAACGGATGCTTGCCATCAGAAGTTTAGAGCAACAAATTCAAAATCAAGTTGATGCCTTATCACAGAAAATTGAGTTTAATTTAAGTCAATATAAAAGCAATGATAATCAATCGATTATTAAGGCTGGGTTAACGGATCAGTCAATAGGCTTGTCACAGCAAGATGAAATACGAAAATTAAACCAAGCTATTCGAATAAGCGTATTAAATATTACTCGCATAACTCAAAAGTTAATGCAGTCGAATGCGATAAATAATATGAGAACGGAGAGTGATATCCGTCGTGATGAGCTGAGACTAAAAAACACCATCAAAAATTTGCAAAAACAACTTAGTCATAATGATGAGTTATTGTTGATGACTGATGGTTTGGCTGAGCGAATACAAACATTAATGTCGCAAGTTATTAACGATGATAATTCTGTTTTTAAGCTTAGAAACAAGCAACTTCAAAATGCAATTCAACTTCACTTGGAACAAAAAAGATCGCTGAATACCCTCAGCTTAATGATGACATCACTGAATGATTTATCTGATTCGGTCAGTTTACAAAGCAACAAAATAGTTAGTAACGCTTCGAAGATATCAGAAAACTCACATTGGGCGCTGATTATATTAAGCTTGTGTATTGCCATCGGCATGCTGTGGTTTGTCAGGTCGATTGCAGCAAGGATTAATGAGCCATTAGCTGAATTAAGAAGCGCGATGAATGCCTTATCGTTAGAAAAATTTGATACTCGTTTGCAAGTATTAGCCGGGAGAAGTGAATTTTCCTTGTTAGCAAGAGATTTTAACTCGTTTGCGAGTGATACTCAGCGCTTGATTGATGCCTTGGCTGATGCCAAAGATTCTCTTGAATTGCGTGAGCAATATATTAGTGCCATTTTGAATGATGTTCCTGAAGCAATTTTAACCCTGACACCATTGGGCATTATTAAATCAACTAACCCGAGAGCAGACCAAGTTCTCAGTGCTGGTCAACATTCATTAATTGGTTTAAATATAATTCAGTTTTTTGCTCAAGGACAAAATTTTGAATATTTGGCTGATATTGTAAATAAACAAAGTTTTGGTCAAGAACATGATTTTGAAGGTATCGCTTTAGATGGCAAATCCTTTTCAATGGGATTCTCGCTCAGTCTTGTTTCAAGCTTGGATGAAGACTTTTGGGTTTGTGTTATTTCTGATAATACAGCCTTAAAACAGGCGGAAGATAATCTAAGAACAACGAGCTCTGAATTAGATACTATTCTTGAAAATGCGATGGTGGGTATTGCGTTTATTAAAGATAAAACCATATTGCGTGTTAATCATAAATTTGAAGAATTATTTGCCTGTACTCGAGAAGACATTGCAGGCCAAGATACTCGTTGTTTATATCCTTCCGATGAGGCTTGTGAACAATTACGGGAACAGGCTTATGGTGTATTAGAGCAAGGTGAAAATTTTGAAGGTCAGGTTGAACTGGTTCGTCAAAATGGTGAAACCTTTTGGTGTGCCTTATCAATGAAAGCAATCGATCCTACGCAGCCACAAGAAGGCACAATTTGGCTACTTGAAGATGTTACGGAGCAACGTGAAAGTGAGCTGAGATTAACAAAACTAGCTAATTTTGATAGTTTGACTGGCTTGCCAAATCGTGCGGTATTTAATGATCGCCTTGAGCATGCTTTGCATAAAACGCAACGTAACTCTGGTACCTTGGCGGTATTTTTCCTTGATTTGGACCACTTTAAGAATATTAATGATTCTCTAGGTCATAAAGCCGGCGATCTACTACTTTGTGAAGTAGCAAATCGTTTAAAATCTTGCATGCGTGAGGGTGATACGGTTGCTCGTCTAGGTGGAGATGAGTTTACGGTTATTTTAGAAGATGTTCGCTCGGCAAAGTTTGTGGCAAAAGTGGCAAATAAAATTTTAGCGGCGGTATCTCAAGCATATTTATTGGATGCTATCGAGGTCAATATTAGTCCAAGTATTGGTGTGAGTTTGTATCCTTCAGATGGTCGAGATGTTGATACATTGTTAAAAAATGCCGATGCAGCGATGTATCATGCAAAAAAACATGGTCGAAACAACTTTCAGTTTTATTCTGCCGAAATGAACGCACAAGCGGATAAACGTTTAGCAATGGAAACCAGCTTACGTAGAGCGGTTGAAAATAACGAGTTTTTCCTCCACTACCAACCACAAATTGATATATCAACAGGAAAAGTTGTAGGAGCAGAGGCTTTATTGCGTTGGCATAGCGAACAATGGGGTCATGTTTCCCCCGTTCAATTTATACCAATTCTGGAAGATACCGGGCTGATAGCAACAGTAGGCGAACAAATTTTACGGCGGGCTTGTCAGTCATATATGTTGATAAAAGAGAGGGTCACGCCGGACTTTGTAATGGCAGTCAATTTATCCGGTCGTCAATTTAAAGGCGGGCAGTTAACTTCCTATATACAAAACCTGCTTGAAGAATTAGGCATGTCAGCGGCTAATCTTGAATTAGAAATTACTGAAAGTATTTTGATGTCAGATATTGATTTAGCCGTGAGCAGTTTACGAGAATTATCGGAGTTGGGCATCACCCTTGCTGTAGATGACTTTGGGACGGGTTATTCATCCTTGTCTTACTTAAAACAATTTTCTTTAAATGTATTGAAAATTGATCGTTCATTTGTCCGAGATGTTACTGAAGATGCTGATGATGCGGCGATTGTAGATGCGATTATTGCGATGTCAAAACGCCTACAGTTAGATGTCGTGGCTGAAGGGGTTGAAACGTCGGCACAATTACGTTTTCTACAAGAGCAGGGCTGTCAACGAGTACAAGGATTTTATTTCAGTAAAGCGTTGAGCATAGAAGACCTGATTGATTACATTGAAAATAAAAAAATAGAAGTCTGATGTTTACTGTTGAAGGTGATATTGCAATACCGTTTTTTCTCCAGTATTGAATGTCACTGACAAAGCTATATTGGGATATTGCCAAATAGTTAGACCCGGTTGCGTGCTGGTTTGCTGAATTTCACCTGCTGCTCCAAACCTGTCCAATACCATTTGTTCATCAAGCTTTAGTGATGGAATATAAGTAATGGCATTAATGGCTGAGTCAAGCATTCGTGCATGATCTTCACTGCTAAGTTCATAACGACGTGCGCCACTTGGCTGTAGTTTTGACTGCATAGCGTTATTTAACATGGTTTCGAGTTGTAGTGGATCAACAACGAAGTTAAGCACAACTTTGGCAGATAAACCGCCCATATTAATGCTTTCAAAATAGGCTTCTACTGTTGGTTCATGGCCTTCTTGAACAAAGACCGCTGTTTTACCATAGTTTTTAAAAATCTGTTGAGCCTCTTTATAGCTCGTATTACCAAGGTGAATACCAAAAACTTGTGTATTACCATCCGCCATGATCGTTGTTTCCCACGGCATAGGCGCCGGTGTTTGTTTGGATGGAACCAACATTAAGGCCGCAATGCCCACCAGTGTGAGAATTAAACCAATTAAAAATTTGAACATGTGTCTACCTTAAATTTTATCGGGAGCAGCCTGTAACCAAAAAGTCACTGGACCATCGTTAGTGAGTGAGACTTGCATATCAGCACCAAACTCACCGCTAGCGACTTTTGCATGTTGTTGCTGAGCATGGTCAACGAGATAGCTAAATAATGTATTACCAAGCTCAGGTGCGGCAGCAGGCGTAAAACTGGGACGCATCCCTTTTTGTGTATTGGCTGGCAAGGTAAATTGTGGAACGAGTAATAAACCACCATGAATATCTTGTACCGATAGATTCATTTTGTCATTGAGATCACTAAAAACACGATACCCGAAAAGACGTGTCAGTATACGATCTGCTTGGATGGTGGAATCGTTTTTTTCTACGCCAATGAATACTAATAAACCTTGTTCAATTTGAGCAATCTGTTGGCTATTAACGGTGACAGTAGCATGTTGAACTCGTTGCAATAAAGCGATCATGATAATTGTGCGGCAAACTCACGGGTGGCTGAGACTAAGGCATTTACAATCGCTGGTTCACCTGCAGCATGCCCAGCCATGGACACGATATTTAAGTCAGCTTCTGGCCACTGTTGATGCAATTCCCATGACTGTTGCATCGGACAAACAATGTCGTAACGACCATGAATAATTGTTGTCGGAATATGGCGGATAACATCAATATTGTTGAGTAGTGGAGTCTCCGCAATAAAACACTGTTTAAGTGCATAATGCAGTTGAACGAGTGAATGTGCTAAAGGGCCAGGTTCTTCTTTTGGATCAGCTTCATACTCATGATCCCGCAGTTTCACAATCGTATCTTCCCAAGCATTTAGTGTCATCGCTGCTGCCATCTGAATGGATTTGTCGTCATCCGTTAATTGTTGAAAATAGGCATTTAAGGGTGTTTGTTGTTGTGACGACGGAAGGTCTTTAACTAGTTGATGCCACGCTTCAGGAAAAAGTTTAGACGCACCACCCTCGGCATAAACCCAATTGATATCTTGTTCTCTTCCAAGAAATACACCACGTAAAATCATCGCCAAAACTTTCTCAGGGTGTTGTTGAGCATAGAGTAGCGCTAATGTTGCCCCCCATGAACCACCAAAAACTAACCATTGTGAGATATTTAACTGCTGTCTAATAGTTTCCATATCATCAACAAGATGTTGACTGGAATTGTTTTCTAATTCGCCAAGCGGTGTTGAGCGGCCGCAACCCCGTTGATCAAACAAGATAATTCGATAAAGATCGGGATCAAAATAACAACGATGTTGAGGACGACAACCTGAACCAGGACCACCATGAAGAAATACCACTGGGATCCCAGTTGGATTACCACACTCTTCGACATAGACTTGATGACAGTTGCCATTTGGCATGACTTCCATATCAATAAGATGAGTTTTATAGGGTTCAATGTCAGGATAAAGCGGAAACATACGGGTACTCGCGTTGGTTCATTTTGGCTGCACTATATCACGAGACTATGGTAATTAGCTTGAGATTACGGGAAAATATGCGGCTACGCATATGAATAATATAGATATGCTCATAAGTGATAATGAAGGCAACTAGATAAAATGAATCTGCATGAGTTTCAGGCAAAACAATTATTTAACCGTTATGGCATTTCAACACCAGAAGGTCAGTCGGTCACCAGTGGTTCACAAGCACGACAAGCTGCAGAACAATTGGGCGGTGATCGCTGGGTAGTGAAAGCGCAAGTTCATACTGGCGGCCGAGGCAAAGCGGGTGGCGTTAAGATTGTTGATTCTTTAGATCATGTTGCTGATCTGGCTTATGAAATGCTGGGTCAACGATTGGTTACACAACAAACAACCGCAGAAGGTTTGCCGATCAACCAAGTATTAGTTGAGCAGCCATCAGATATTGATCGTGAACTTTATATCGCAGTGTTAGTTGATCGTACTAGTGAACGTATTGTATTTATGATTTCAGCTCAAGGTGGAATGGATATTGAAGCGGTAGCTAAAGAGAACCCTGACGCGATTTTAAACTTGTTTATTGATCCTATTGTGGGTTTGCAAGATTACCAATGTCGTTGTGCTGGATTTTTCTTAGATTTAACGGGTGCTGCTTTTAAACAATTACAAACTGTGATGCATGGTTTATATCATTTATTTACAGAAAATGACGTTAATTTGGTGGAAATTAATCCACTTGTGGTAACTAGCCAGAATGAGTTATTGGCGGTCGACGCCAAATTAAACCTTGATGAAAATGGCGTGTTTAGACATGCTGAATTAGCAGCCATGTTTGATCCGACTCAAGAAGATGAAGCTGAAGTGGTCGCTAAGCAATATGGTCTTAACTATATCTCCTTAGATGGTTATGTCGCTTGCATGGTTAACGGTGCCGGTCTAGCGATGGCCACCATGGATTTGATTCAAAAAGAAGGTGGTGAGCCAGCTAATTTTCTAGATGTTGGTGGTGGTACCACTGCGGATCGGGTTGCAGAAGCCTTTAAATTAATTTTGTCGGATAAAAAAGTGAAATCTATTTTGGTCAATATTTTTGGCGGAATTGTACGCTGTGATTTAATTGCCGAAGGCATTATCCATGCAGCAAAAGATGTGGGTATTTCCTTACCGGTGATTGTACGGTTGGAGGGGACAAATGCTGAGCTTGGCCGTGATCTATTAGCTAATAGTGGCATGAACATTCGAGTTGCTCATGATTTAACCGATGCTGCAAAACAAGCAGTAACTGCCGCTAACGAGGTGCAAGCATGAGTATTTTAGTCAATCGAAATACCAACGTTATTTGCCAAGGTTTTACTGGAAAACAAGGTACTTTTCATTCAGAACAAGCTATTGCGTATGGGACACAATTTGTTGGTGGGGTGACTCCTGGAAAAGGTGGTCAGATTCACTTAGATCGACCAGTATTTAATACAGTACGTGATGCGGTTGAACAAACGGGTGCTGATGCCAGCATGATTTATGTACCTGCGGCCTTTGCTGCTGATGCTATTTTAGAAGCGGCTGATGCTGGAATTAAAATTATTGCTTGTATTACCGAAGGTATACCAGTTCAAGACATGCTGAGAGTGAAACATGCTTTAACAGGATCAGATACACGATTGATTGGTCCTAATTGTCCAGGTGTGATTACACCAGATGAGTGCAAAATGGGCATTATGCCGGGCTCTATTCATTTAGCTGGTAAGGTTGGCATTGTATCGCGCTCAGGAACGCTAACCTATGAAGCCGTACATCAAACGACACAAAATGGATTAGGGCAAAGTACCTGTGTAGGTATTGGCGGTGATCCTATTCACGGCATGAGTTTTATTGATTGTTTAGCTTTGTTTGAAAAAGATCCTCAAACTGAAGGTATTATCATGGTCGGTGAAATTGGTGGTCAGGCTGAAGAAGATGCTGCTGCTTATATTCAAGAGCATGTGACTAAACCGGTAGTTTCTTATATTGCAGGTTTAACTGCGCCTGAAGGTAAACGTATGGGCCATGCTGGGGCTATTATTAGTGGTGGCCAAGGTACCGCTGAAGCAAAATTAACAGCCCTAGAAAAGGCGGGTGTACATATTGTTCGCTCACCGGCGGAAATGGGTGATCGACTATTTTCTGTATTAGGACAGTAATTGGTGGCCTATGATTTTTGCCTAGTAATGGGGCAAGTCAATCCAGTTGTGGGTGATATTGCTGGTAATGTAAAAAAAATTATCGCTGTGGCAGAGCAAGCGCGTGATGAATTAAATGCCGATTTAGTAGTTTTTCCTGAGTTAACGATAACAGGATATCCACCAGAAGACTTATTGTTGCGACCTGGATTGATGAAACGGGTAAGTCATGCTTTAGATACCTTGAAAAAACAGCTGTCTGGAGTTGGTGTTTTGGTCGGCCACCCTGACGGTATAGTACGTAAAGATTTGTATAATGCCGCATCGTTGATTGCTGATGGTCAAATATTGGCGACGTACTTTAAACATCAATTACCAAATTACAGCGTGTTTGATGAAAAACGTTACTTTGAAGAAGGTAGTGAAGCTTGTGTGGTTGAATTTAATGGGATTAAATTCGGTATCACTATTTGTGAAGATATTTGGTTTACAGAGCCAGCTAGTCAAGCGGCGGATGCTGGTGCGGAAGTCTTATTAAACTTAAATGCTTCGCCATTCAAGCAAGGGAAATGGCAATCACGTGAAGCAGAAGTTAAACAACGTACCCTAGAAACAGGCCTGCCCATTGTTTATGTCAACCTTGTCGGCGGCCAAGATGAATTGGTATTTGATGGTGCTTCTTTTGCTTTATCAGCCGAGGGTCAATCTGTAGCACGAGCCCCCGCGTTTAAAGAAGGTTTGTTTGCTCTATCTTTAAGACGACAAAACTCAGACCAAGTTATCGTTGAGGGCGATCTAGCCATTAAAGAAAATGATGTCACAATGGTTTATCAAGCCTTGGTTCAAGGTTTACGTGACTATATTGAAAAGAATCATTTTCCAAGTGTCGTTTTAGGATTGTCTGGTGGAGTGGATTCTGCATTAACATTAGCATTGGCAGTTGATGCTATTGGTGCTGAACGAGTCAAAACAGTGATGATGCCCTCACAATACACAGCACAGATCAGTATTGATGATGCTGAAGAGATGGCCGAACGTTTGAATGTTGAACATAGTACCTTGCCCATAGGCCCTGTCTTTGAACAATTTTTAGAGACACTGTCTGGCCCTTTTGAAGGATTGCCTAGCGATACGACGGAAGAAAATATTCAAGCCCGTTGCCGCGGTGTATTGCTGATGGCCTTATCGAATAAAACGGGTGCCATGGTGTTATCAACCGGAAATAAAAGCGAAATGGCCGTGGGTTATTCAACACTATATGGTGATATGGCAGGTGGTTATGCACCGCTAAAAGACGTTTATAAAACATTGGTTTATAAACTCTGTCATTATCGCAATTCGATATCGACGATTATTCCTGAGCGCATTATCAGTCGGCCACCGTCGGCAGAGTTAGCGCCTGATCAATATGATCATGATAGTTTGCCTGCATATGAAGTTTTAGATCCGGTTTTAGAACACTATATTGCCGAAGATTGGTGTTTTGAAGAAATCGTTTCTGTAGGCAATGATGCTGAAATGGTTGCACGAGTGATAAAAATGGTAGATCGTAACGAATATAAACGACGACAAGCACCACCAGGAATTCGTAT
>ENA-OSET01005298-OSET01005298.1-sediment-metagenome-genome-assembly--contig:-NODE-5298-length-10972-cov-117.978614_pt1 | contig 10972 bp, 12 predicted proteins | sample MGYA00237882_ERZ534229 | MGnify/ENA primary metagenome ERZ534229 (study PRJEB26408, sample SAMN06266212) | sediment metagenome | isolation source: Hudson Canyon methane seep mesocosm | place...
CAAAGGTAAAAAAGAGACATAATCAAAGTTTGCAATTGATCACAGGGACGTAGCTATTATCAAGAATCTGGAGAAAACAGAAAAAAATCTCTTTTTTTCAATATCTTCTCTAGAATATCCCTGCATCAATTGAAACTGGGGTTATTCTGTGTAAAAGTGATTTATCGACTAATCGCTGTGGGTCGGCTACTGACCGTTCAAAATACATTTCAATCTTGCTTCAACATTTTCAAACTGATCGGTCGCTTGACAGCCAATAACGGTCAGATTTATTTCTCAAAACTCATCGAACCTTTCAATAATTTAGTATTATTTTGCATGTTGAACCTCAGCATATTCCCATTTGAAACCACCATGATGCTTATATTTATCAGGGTATTTACAACAATTACATATACGACCGTCTTTACACCCTGTTTCATACGCGGCTTGTTTTATCGAGGAATATGACTTTATTAATTTGCCACTTTGACTATATTGGTTTACAGGTGAGCTAATATCTATCCATTTTGCATTCTGAGTCTCTTGTTCTGTTACTAATTGGATATTGTCTAACGAATATGGTTTAGAGCTGTCTATACGACCACATGAAGGCATTATGTGCTTCTCGCATCTTGACTCAATCCAATTATCATATAATTCTTTAAATCTTGGTTGTTCCACATACCATGCTTTATATTCGTTGAAAGTATATAAAGGGAGTTCGTTTTTCCTATGCCTGCTATTCCCTACCTGGTTTTTATATGATTTTAATATTACCTGTTCAATATAAGTTCTTTCATAGTTTTTCAAAGTACATCGCATACAAGTAAGTAACGGGGTTATCCTTAGGAAATCTTCGCTACAGTCAATGCAAATACAGTTCCCATAGTTCATAATGTCATTGGTCATCAAATCACCTCTTATGTGGTTGGTTGAGCCGTAACTCAGTGTTACATCACTGAGTCACAACTATCAGTAAACATGATGTTATATACTCGTTTGTAATAATTAAGTTTAACGTATCTTTACGAATGAATGTGTTTACCACCCTTAACTCGTTTAGAACTCATGGCTTTCAGTGGTATTGATAAAGAGAATTAAGCAAGGGAATTAAGGGTCTTGACTCTTGCGCAAGGGATAATAAAAAAAGCGAAAGAGCAGAAAAGGCCAGAGATGAGTGCTGAAAAAAGTACGTTATTGTGTGTACCCCTGACGTGGGACACAGCAGGTTTATACCATGCAATTTCTATTTTCCCTATGTCCGGTTAGGGTCGTTATGTTAATCTAAACATAACAGCCATTATGTGTAGATCCCAATTATGTGTAGCTTGCTAATGGTCACTGGCGGAAAAGCGCTATATCATTAGGTTACAGACAAATTGAACTTCCATTAACTTGACATAATTTTACTGGTGTTTAAGGTCGTGATCCACCCATTTCAGGGGAACGCGTATGTATTACCATATTCAATCGACAGCCTGACTTCTTGAGACCTCATTAGATTCCTATATTGATGCTTTTACAGATTATTTTTTAGCCCAAGATCGCTATGTACTTAAAACAATTGGACTGTACCTCATGATGATGTGCTAATGCAGTTTCTGCAAGCACTATAATTATGTGTAGATCGCTATTGGCTAAAACCTTGTAATATCAGAGCCAATACGCGATCTGGAGATGCAACTACACATAATTGAGATCTACACATAAGGGTCGGCTACCGCCCGTTGAAAACATTTTTCAAACATGCTCTTTCATTATCAGAATGAACGGGTACTTGCCAGCCATGAGGAGTCATTCAAATATTTAGTTCATGTTGTCTAGACCTGTTTATCATGCATAAAGTGTATGTTATCTCGTTTAGAGTTAGTGGTTTTTAGCATCAGTTTGACTTGATACTGACATAAAATGGGCTTTGCAGTGTATGATAATCAGACCGAGACAATTAGTTGTTAGCATTTAAGGAATCATTTATTAATGCAAGAAATTGTAACAAATAAAATTACTATTAACTCTACAGGTAAGGCATTTGATAAGCTTGCAGATAATGCGAGTAAAATCATTATTGCTGTTGCTTTTTTTAGTGATTCAACAATTATTAAAAAACTAATTAATTCGGGAAAGAAAATTGTTCTAATAGTTAGTCTTCGACCACCTACAAATTATTATTCATTGAAGGAAGTTTTACATAAAGAAAATGTTGAAATTTCATTTTTAGGTGATGATTTTCATTCTAAAATATATTGTTTTTATAATGATAATGGAAAGATAATTAGCTCAATTGTTGGTTCTTCAAATTTTACGAATGGAGGATTTAGTAATAATATTGAGACAAATTTGATTACAACAGATAAGGATATTTTAAATCAAATAGATAGTTCTATTTCTGAAATATTAGATATTTCAACAAAATTACAACCTGACACATTAAGCCAATATAAAGAACGATATGACTTATTTGAAAGGTATAAAGAAAAAGATAAAAACCCTATTCGTATAAGAAATACTCATAAAAAACAAAAAATATCAAAAAAAGCTTCTGAGTATTTGATTTTTTGGAGAATTGCTGATGAAGTTAAAGATATTGTAGGCGATATTGCAAAAAAAGAATATCCTTCTGTCCCTAAATATTTAGTTATAGATCATTTTTGGCATTGGGTTGTGAAGATTTGTAATCAAACAAGACTTAAAGTATTAGTATCAAATGAAGCTGAACGGAAAAACAATATCACCAAGTTTTTTATCGAATATTGTAAGTGGGATAAATCATCAAAAAATGCTTACACGGAAGGAATGGGGGAAAACTCAAAAATAATTCAAAACATTCTTGCTCCACATAAAATATCAAAACTTAATAAAAAAGATGCCCTGTTAATCTTTCAATCTTTACATGCAACGCAAATGCCTATTCAAAGGTTTAAGGCTGATAAAAACTTCATAAGTGATAATAATATTTCCGATATAAGAAAGTCACTTAAGCACTTACTTGATGATACATTGTTAATTGAAGTTAGAATTCACGATTTATTAAGTAAGAATAGTACATATAAACTAGAGCATTTTGGTTTTTCATGTGTTCAAGAACTTATTGGTTGGGTAAACCCTAAAGTTATGCCAATAAGGAATATTAAAGCGGATAATGCTGTAAAACTACTTGGTTTTAAACAATGAAAAATGCTAACAATCAAATCCACTTGACCGTAAAAAGCGTCACGCCTTTTGCTGTCGCAAAAGCCCCGCCCCTTTTTACGTCAAGTGATTTGGGCGTTAGCTTTCGTTATTAAAGAGATAAGTATGAATTTATTAAAATCACTAAAACGAAATCGAAATTTTTGGTTAATTTTCTTAGTGGTCATAGCTACAGAAATGGTACTTGTTTCTCTCGTGTTTATCGATCTAGGCACAGGCTCATTTTTAAAATTTAATCGCGAGGTTGGAATAGCGATATTTACTGGGGTTCCATTATTCCTAATCACAATAATTCAATTAAAAGTTTCTTCAACAATCCAACGTTCAAATTACGTGAGAGAACTAGCTTCTAAAATACATTCTCAACCCGAATTATCGGAAGCTTTTTTTTACCTTGTGTATACATACGATAATGAGCTATTTAAGTCGTTTAAAGAAAAAGGTGAAGAAGCTCGTCTCAAGCTACAAGGCGAAAGAACAATTGGACGGCGACTTTATGACCCAGATACCTTCCAAGGCTCAGAGGAGGAACGTCGGTTAGACAATCTGCTCAGTTATTTTGATATTATCGGATTTCACTTTTATCGAGGACTTATCCCCATCGACGATATAGCTGGGGTGTTAGGTTTTCATTTGGCAGCCCTTTCTACAAGAGAAGTTATAAAAAGCTATAGAGAAGGAAATCCAGATCACTGGGAAAAATCTTCGTTTACAAAAGATTTTAATTCTGTTGCGCCACATCAGTACCTCACGGAAATGCTGGCTGCATTTGCAGAATATTGTAAGCAGCATGAGAAATTAATTAAAAGTATAAATGCAAAGAGGCTCTAATCAATGAATAATCAGGATTTTTCAACTTTCTCTAGAGAAATAAAAACAATTGCTCGAAATCTTGCAGTATCTCAGAAGCGTATTGCCAAAAGCCCTGGCCAATACATCGATAACAAACCGATTCTTTGCGCGGCCGCATGCTTGGCTTACGCAGAAATATATAGTCTCTCAGGGATATCCGAGGCTGACGCTTTTGCAAGGGAATTATGCAAACTCAAATCTAAAATCAGTCTAAACGAGACATTGAAAAAATTTGGAGTTCCAGAAAAAGTTACTAAAGCAATCAGGATGCAAAATGATCTCAAAGCTCCAGAGTCAAGATTTGATTGGTTTTTAGTAGGTACAAGCTAACAAGTTGCTGCACTTAGATAAATTGTCGCTACGCTCCTAATTAACCTGTGAGCAAGGCGTTATTTGTTTCCTCTGAGAGCCAGTAGCAGAAAAGAAATTCATTGGTTGAAAGAGCTAAAGCTAAGTGCTGTGAAGCCAGTTTGATTCGAATAAATGTAAGCTGGATGCGGTGAACATAAATCTGTGAAAAAGCAGGATGCCAGTCAAAGTCCGTATGTTAATTGAGCTAGAAACAAAAGAGCTGAAAGAGCCAGTGCTTAATTTTGATGTTTCGTGTAGCCACATCAGTTTACCAAATTTAGTGCCGCGAAAGAAAGCGCGAATGACTGCCTCATTATTGAAAAAGCAAAAAGCAAGAGAATAGCAAAAATGGAAAAAAATTATTGGCAGCTGCGAAAGGAAGTGGAAAATCACCCTGGATTTATGTACAGAGGAAGTCGGCGTACTCATAATAATAGTCTAAATATATATGGCGGTAATTTTCGAGATATATCTGGATTTATAGATTTGATCGAAAAACCAGAGAGCTATTTCAAGGGTGGATGGCATGATAAAAAAAGGCAAGGAGAATTATTTTCAGAACTCCATCGTTTCTTTCATAACTACGTGGCAGCCAGTGAATCACTTGTTTCACATACACGGAGTTACATAAAGCATCATCATGATTCTGATGAAATAGGAAAAGCGTACAAAGAGGAAATTAAGAATACCTTTACTGAACACGCTCCTACTGTTGTAGTCAAAGATTTTAGAAACTATTTTTTACACAAAGGATTACCTAGATCATCCATTCATACAACTCTACAATTGGATGGAACTCCACCAACAATACATATACTTTTTTCTGTAGAGGAATTGCTAGAATGGAAGAAATGGTCTTCATTAAGCAAGAAATACTTAAATGACCAAGGAGAAAATTTAAGGCTAAGAAAACTCGTAGTTAATTATCATAATAATGTCTTAAATTTTTATCACTGGTTTGATAAGGTCTTGGAGAACTGGCATCAAGAAGAAGTAAGTGAAATGGAAAAGCTGGCTTCCAAGGTTATAACACTAGAGAATGAAAATCGCTAACAAGTGGTTACTCAAGGACTGCCGTAAAAATATAAAATGTCAATTTTTTAAAGTCCGCAGTGGACCTTAGGAGAAAGAGCCATAGCTGAGTTCTGATATTTGCCAGGTTGAGTGCTAAAAAAGAAAGCTCAGACGTGATAGTCACGGAATTCAATTAAAGAAAATAAGGGCTAAAGAAAACAGAAGTAACGGAGCTTTACTTTTTTTGTTATAACTAGCAAAATCAACTTGCCTCTATTCTTCTAATACAAAGTTTATCTTGCTGAAAACAGTCCATCGTCTTGCGTAATCCTGCCGCTGAACACAGCAAGTTATTTTAATGGTTAGCTATAAACAACGTCTTGACGTTATAACCTTATTAGACTATTCTTCTGTTAGGAGGTTTTATCATGGGTGAGTTATCGAAAAGGTCAACGGTTTATTTTGAGCCAGCAATTCATCACGCCTTGAAAGTTAAAGCAGCTACTACTCATCAATCAGTTTCAGAAGTAGTTAATGAGACCATACGTATTGCTTTACGAGAGGATCAAGACGATTTATCAGTTTTTGAAGAAAGAAAAAATGAATCGACGCTTAGCTATGAAGAGTTGCTTGAAGATTTGAAAGCGCATGGCAAATTATAAGGTCATTGTTAAAAAATCAGTTGCCAAAGATTTGAGGAGTATTCCAAATAAGGATGTTGCTCGGATACTAGAGCGTATTAATGCTCTGTGTGAAAACCCAAGGTCTGAGGGGTGTATTAAGCTTTCTGGTCAAGAACGATATAGAGTAAGGCAAGGAATTTACCGAATTATTTATGAAATACAAGATTCTGAATTAGTTGTTTTTATTGTTAAAGTAGCTCATCGTGGTGAAGTGTATCAAAATAGCTAACAATCAAATTAACGTGGAAAACAAACAGCTAGCGGATTTAGTGAAAGTCATTTTTATATTAAAATTTGTGGGTAAAACTTAGTTCTTCGTTTACCCATTTGTTTCCAGTTATTTGGGCGTTAGAATAAGGAAGTTATGAATTTAAAAGATTTTTTTTCAAAGTGGTTTTATCTATCAATTATTCTAATATTGATGGGAATTCTCATTTCCTTTATTACTTCATCAAATCATACTGTATCTTTTTTAATAGAAATATGCTCAAAAATAATTGAGAGTATTGGAATATCAATTCTCATTGCAAATATATTCTCATTTACAATTGGTACTGAGCAGTTTTTAGATTACATCAGGGATAGGCTTGTAAAAGTTGTTATATCAAAAGAATTCATTACTAGGCTAAGTCCTGATGAGCAGCGAAGTATGCTTCGTATGGTTCTTAAGCCTTCTAAAGAATTATCAGAAATATATTCTGGAATAAACGATTATTTTAATCAATATATTGAACAGTCAATGAGGCTTTTTAATAACTGCTATCGTGGACATATGCACCTTGATGCTACCGCATCTTTCAATAAAGAAAAAGGCGTGGTTCAAATTGAATATGATGTGGATAATGTAGTTTATAAACTTGCTGAAGAGTTTGATCCTATAACGGTTAAATTTGAAGATGATTCTTGTGAGCATATTAGAACCATTATTAGAGGTCAAGATGGAGAATGGGAAGAAATCAGTGAAGATTCCGTTTCAGCTATGGATCAGTTAAATGATCCTAGTATGGTTAAAGGGTACAGTATTCCAGTGCCACAGAAATTCAATGATTTAGATCAAGTTAGTATCTCAATGAGATTAGTTGAATATGGAAATGACCATTGGCAGATATTTTCTTTTAAAACATTAAAACCATGTGACCAATTGTCTATTACTCTTAGGTGTGAAGAGGACTTAGTTATAAAAAATGTAAATACATATGGTGTTCAAAAAAACTTTGCTATAGAGAAAAATGATAAAAAAATTAAAGTTACATTTAATGACTGGCTTAGTCCTGGCTTTGGTGTAAATATTATGGTTGCAAAAGAAAATCATCACTCATAATATTCTAACAAAAAATTCCAGTTGACCACTGGCAGCGCAGTTCTTTTTTAGAAGATCATATTTTGTCAAAATTCAGTGTGCTTGAAGAGTTCATCAAACATCTGCCCGTGGCCACTGAATTTGGCGTTATGTTTTAAATAGAATGATGATTGATACAATCAGTTTTTGATTGAAAAACAAGCTCATTTCCTGATATTTCTAGTTTTATATTCATCTCTTTAGCTAAAGAAACAAATCCATTGTCTTGCCCTTTAATCAGCATGTGTCCAGCACATTGAAGGTCATTGTTTTTGTGGCAAACAAAAGAATCATCCTTTAAAATATCAGTCATTCTATCCTTGCCAAGCCAGCCTTTTAACGAATCTTTGCGAAAAGGGCAATCTTTACATGGTTTTTTAACGTGAGGTAATCTCATAAACAATACCCTGTATCAACATAACAAAAAAATCAACAGCGACCACAAATAGCCAGCGTGTTTTTTAAGTCATATTTTTATTAAAATCAATGCCACTTGGATAAACTTTCGCTTATCATTTGTGGCCCGTTATTTGGGTGTTATAAATTAATTAACGCATACCGCATTTAATTCAATTTCTTCTTTAAACTCTTTTTCTTCGTTATCGTAGCGTCCAATGCTTGGTGTGTAATGTACAAGGCTATACCCATTGCCCTCGTCATCTTTACTAGTTACAACATCAAAATCAGCAATTTCCGGTCTATCTTTTAGCAGTTCGTTTAGATTTTCCAAATATTCTTTAAATTTCATAAATCACCTATTTCCATTTATAACAAAAAAATCAACAGCGACCACAAATACACACCGCGTTTTTTTAAGTCATATTTTTATTAAAATTAATGCCACTTGGATAAATCATCGTTTATCATTTGTGGCCCGTTATTTGGGCGTTATTGAGGAACTGCCGCTGCGCGGCAATTCCTCAATAACCCCGCGGTGACTGGTGCCCAGTCGAATGCTCAGTTATTAAGTCTCTGTCGCGTTGCTCCAGAACCTAAATAACTAAGCGTTCGACAGGCTAATTTTCCTTGGTAATAGTCCGCGTTCCCGCTACCATTACCAAGGAAAACCGCCAGTCACCGCGTGGTTAAATGCCACCTACTATTGAAGTTTGAATTAAAATCCATATATCTGTATTTCAATCAATAAACAGGGAGTAATTATGCATTGTTCAGAATGTGGGGCGAACGTTAGCGAAGCAGCAAAGTTTTGTGGTGAGTGTGGTAATAATCTCAAAGCTCAAGAAGGCGTAAATATTACTTCTGGAGATCAATCAGTTAACTTTGGCCAAGGAAATGAAGTCTCAGGTAATACAATCAACATTAACTCTAACGATGAAGCTAAAGATCAGGCTTATATTGATAGAACAAAAGTTAAACCATTATCAATTGCTGGAACCCAGCTCAAAGCATCTTGGCTTGTCGCTACTGGCATATTAAGCTTCTTCGGTAGTATAGCCAGTATTTTGGGTTTCTTTGGCACCGGTACGCCACCAACATTTGTGCCTTTAATAATGCTCGGTGTTATTTTATTACCTGTTGGTCTGGCCTTAATTCAAACCAAACATTTAAGCCTTCCGCCTTTCTTAAACTTAGAAACGGGTAAAGAAGGCGAAATTTATATTACAAAAATAGAAGGTAGCTGCCCTAAATGCACTGGGTCTTTAAAGCTTCGCTCTATTGGCTCAAAAAATAATAAATCTACAGTAGTTCGTTGCACCAGAAATCCTGATCATCTCTGGGGTTTTGATCCAACAGTACTATCAGATTTATAAAGCATTTAACAAAAAATTCCAGTCGACCGCTGGCAGCGCAGTTTTTTCCAAAGGTCATTTATTATCATAGTTCAGGGTGTTTGCAGAGTTCATCTTATATCTGCCATCGGCCACTGAATTTGGCGTTAGCTTAAAAATTAAGGAGAATATATGAGTAGAGATGCGTTAATAAATCAGGGGAAGGTCGTATATGAAAATATTAAGAATCTTGATCGCTCTACTTTGCTTTCTGATCCAGGAAACCTACAGCCATGGAATAGTTTAGCATTTGATGACTTCGTTGAATCGTATGATGAAATGCTTAGTCAATTAGATGCTATCTATGAAAATAATATACTGAATAAATCTCCTTTTAATCTTATTAATGGTATGAATTCCCATTTAAATGCTGTTTTACAGCATTTAAATGCATTCGTAACGAATAGAGCGCAAGCTCAATATCAGAATGCATTCCAGCACCTTGAAAGTATGAGAACAAATATACAACAATGGGGATATAGATATGAAGCTATTCTTGGAAATGATATTGAAGAACGGTCAAAATTAATAGATGAGGAGATAACAAAACTTTTATCTAATAAATCTGATATTGAAGCACTTAAAAGCAGTGTTAATAGTCTGATTGAACCTGCCGTTGCGGGGTCATTATCAAAGTCATTTTCTGATCGTAAGAATGCACTCCACACTAATCAAAATAGGTGGTTTTGGGCATCAGGCATTATGGCTGTCATTAGTGTCGTATCAACTATTGTTGTCGTTTGGTCAATTGTAGGGGTTTTTAATTCTGAAGAAGTATTGAATGTAATTGCAAATGGTAAAAATGGTACCGAAGGTATTATTTGGGCAACGATAGGGTTACGAATTGGTGCCTTATTGCCAATTTATTCTATGGTTGTTTTTTCTTTCCTTCAATATAAAAAGGAACGAGATTTAGAAGAGGAGTATGCTCATAAAGCTGCTGTTGCAACCTCTCTTCCGAATTATGGAAGTTTAGCTGTAGAAGATGGAGTGAAAGATCAAATACTTTCAGAAGCTTCAAAAGTTATTTTTACGTCACCATCATCTACAAAAGGTGTAAAAGAAAAAGATGAGGTAATTGGGATTAGTCAGCTAAATGGACTACTTTCAAATTTGCAGAAGCTAATACCTAAATAAGCTAACGAACAAGGTTAGATTGTGATCGCGAAGCGAGCCACAATCTGAACCGTTTGTTGGACAAGCCCGGCACAATACGAGGATTTTAGTTAAATACACCTATGAAAATATCTTTTTGTTGATTAGCCGGATTGATTAATCACGGCTCTGTTTTTTGTAATACATTTGTCTGTTGAGTCATTACCTTTGCAGTGATGACTAAAAAGCCTATTTCTTGCGTACTTTCTCCCTAATATCATCAATTTTAGAGCTAACAGTACTGGCAGCGGTTAATTCGCTGTTGTTTGTGTCGAGAGTGGTTGCACTTACATAAGGTGAATGATGCCTGCTCTCTACATGGGGGCTGGCTGAATCATTATCTCCACTCGGGGTATTCGTCTCCGTCTCACAATCATTGCACCACCGCAACATTGGCAACTAAAAGAGGGGCGTGGCTTCAATAAACTCAATATCTTGGTTGGATCAAACTTTAGCAATGAGTGAATCATTTTAATCACTCGCTTACTATTCGGATGTAAAAAACCAAAGTTTCGCGCACGGCGAAAGCCTTTAGGTAACACGTGCTGTAGCACTAGCCAGAGAAATTTAGCCCCCGACACGGTTTTGGTTTTATAGTGTTTGGTTTTGCTGTCTTG
>ENA-OSET01005299-OSET01005299.1-sediment-metagenome-genome-assembly--contig:-NODE-5299-length-10970-cov-6.171394_pt1 | contig 10970 bp, 8 predicted proteins | sample MGYA00237882_ERZ534229 | MGnify/ENA primary metagenome ERZ534229 (study PRJEB26408, sample SAMN06266212) | sediment metagenome | isolation source: Hudson Canyon methane seep mesocosm | place: USA:Hudson...
AACCGCATAAACCAAATGGTCGCTATGGGGGTTTTAAATGAATTAGGAGTATCTGCTGATGCCGTAGCGAATGGTTTAGAAGCATTAACAAGCTTAAAACTGTCATTAAAAAGCCAACCTTACACTTTGGTTATAATGGATTGTCAAATGCCTGAAATGGATGGATATGAATCCACACGGCGCATTCGCCTTGGTGAGGCTGGAAAGGAGAACACAGCAATTCCTATTATCGCGATGACAGCAAATGCCATGCAAGGTGATAAAGAAAAATGCTTAATCGCGGGTATGGATGACTACCTAACGAAACCGATAGAGCCTATTAAGGTCAATGAGAAATTAATGCAGTGGTTAGGCGTGACTGCTCAGGAAGACACCTCTGTTAATACCGAAATGTTAAATGCTGCCCCCATTACGTTGAATCAACAGGAAATAGAACAGTCAGAAAATGAAGAAGACTCACTATGGCAACAAGCTGCATTATTAAAAAGACTTGGAGGGAACCCTAAGAAAATGGCACTTTTAGTAAAGTGTTACTTAGATGATTGCGAAGAAAAAACACAAGAACTTAAAAGTGCTATACAAGATGAAGATTGGCAAAAAACAAATTACAACCTTCATTCAATTAAAGGTGCTGTAGGTAATTTAGGTGGTACTCAGGTACAGAGTTTGGTCGCTTCAATTGAAGAGTTATCTAAAGAAGAAAATGGATCGTTATTGAACGAAAACATTCCAGAATTATATGCTGCATTAGATACTTTTAATTCATTACTTGCTGAATACTTAAAAGAACATTAGAGTTTCATAAAAATTACTAGTGGGAAGTACGATGGAACTTTTACAAGGTTTGCTGTTAATCAGTTCAATTCACTTATTGGCAGCGGCTTCACCTGGGCCTGATTTTATTCTTGTTTCTCAACAAACATTAACCCACGGGAAAAAAGCAGGTTTTATGTGCAGTATCGGTATTGCATTGGGTTTATCAATACATATTATTTATTCCACCTTAGGTTTAGCTGCCATTATCGCCAACTCTTCTACTACTTTATGGGTCATTAAAGTATTGGGGGGTAGTTATTTAATATACTTGGGCATTCAAGGGATCCGATCAAAAGCTTGCACCGAAGTCACTAAAGGTACCACTGAAAAAATCGCCCCTAATATGTCAATAAAACGTTCTTCATTCAAAAATATAGGTATTGGTTTTTTATGTAATGCGTTAAACCCCAAAGCACCTATATATTTTGTCGCACTTTTTACTGTCGTTCTTTCTCCTGATTTACCCTTATTACATTTAGTTATTTATGGACTGTGGATGATGGCAATACAGCTTGCTTGGTTTTCTTCAGTAGTTCTCTTATTATCCCGTCCAAAAATCAATGAAAAGTTTCAACGTTTAGGTTACTGGATAGATCGTATTCTAGGTGGTGCAATGATATTCATCGGTTTAAAAATACTTACCAGTAAAATTAATTAGAAGAATAAAACAAGGATTTAGGGGATGACATCAAAAAAATATCAAACGTTTAAAGAGTTTTATCCATTCTATTTAAGCCAACATCAAAATATTATGTGTAGACGATTACACTTTATTGGCTCATCGCTCATATTATTACTTATTGGTTATTGTATTAGTGATAATGCTTGGCAAGGCTTATGGTTTATCCCTGTTATTGGATACGGATTTGCATGGCTTGGCCACTTCATATTTGAGAAAAATAGACCCGCAACATTTACTTACCCTGTTTATAGTTTGATAGGTGATTGGGTTATGTTTAAAGATATATTGATTCGTAAAATTAGATTTTAATAGAACCAAGGCAGAATAATGACTACTTATATTTCATTGCTCCGAGGAATTAATGTTAGCGGACAAAAACAAATAAAAATGGCTGCACTAAAAGTTGTTTATGAATCACTTAAATTTGAACGTGTGAGGACTTATATTCAAAGTGGCAATGTCGTTTTTCAAAGTTCAAATGATAAAATCACCCTAAATAAAAATATCGAAATAGCGATAAAAGAGCACTTTGATTTTGACGCACCTGTACTAATTCTTACTCAGCATCAATTAGAGAGCACGGCTAAAAACCTTCCCTTCACTTCTATCAACATTGAAGAAGAAGGAAATAAGATAATTGTATTTTTTCTGTCTGAGAGTATTTCAATTGACCAAGAAAACACCCTTGGTGCGTATCTTTCAAATTCAGAGCAGTTAGTCTTGAACCAAAATGTTATCTATCTATATTGCCCAGAAGGTTCAGGGAAAAGTAAATTAACAAACAAATTGATTGAAACAAAACTAAAGTTAACTTCGACGGCTCGCAATATTAAAACCGTTAACAAACTGCTGTTATTAGCTAACAGCTAATCTACATAATGGAATAACTTTAACTCCACGTTATATAGTTACCAGAGAACTTGGTCTATTTCATTAAGTAAGTTTTGCGCTGAATCACTGATAAGTTCGGAAGATCCCGTTTTTATATGCTTTTCTAGTTTTATGGCACTCACTGAAACAAGTGAAAAACCAAACATTTGTGACGCCCCAGCAATACGATGTGCAAGTTCCGCAAGTTTTGTTAACTCATTGTTTTTAATATGAAGTATTAAATCTTGTTGCTCTAAAACTAGGTTTGATTTAAATTCAATAACTAAGTCCGTCATATCAACCGCGTTAATTTTATTTTCAGCATCATTTTGATCAGTTGATTCACCATAATATTGAACAATAGTGGCAATAAATAACTTTCTTTCAATCGGTTTTTTTAGATGTCCATCGAAACCCAGTGCCAAATACTTATCAATTTCATGAGACATGGCATTGGCGGTCAGTGCAACAATGGGTTTTAAGCATCCTTTTTGTCTTAGTACTTTAAATGCTTCAATACCATCCATTTCAGGCATTTGAATGTCCATTAGGATAAGTTTAGGATCAGACTCTAAGCAGAGTTCGACAGCTTCTCGACCATTACTCGCGCATAACACCTCTAACCCTAATGATGTAAGTAGGCGGGCAATTAAGCGACGATTATCATCATGGTCATCTGCAAGTACAACTTGCCCACTAAAGTTAGTTTCCTGCTCTACAGAAACTAATGCTGACGCAATAATACTCGTTGGAGGAATATTAATTAACTGATTAATATTAATTTGCTTACATGGTAACGTTAACGTAAAGGTGCTCCCTTTATTTAGCACACTTGTAACCGATATTTTTCCTGACATTAATTTTGCTAACTGTTCCGATAAACACAATCCTAGACCTGAACCTCCAAATCGTCGACTAATACTACTGTCACCTTGTGTAAAACTCGTAAACACTTGTTGTAACTGAGTTTCACTCATGCCAATACCAGTATCTGTTACGGCGATAGTTAATAATGAATCTTTTACTGAAACATTAATTATTACAGACCCTTTACTGGTAAATTTAATTGCATTTGAACATAAATTTATTAGAATTTGTTTTAATCGAAAACTATCAATGGTCAGAAGGAATGAGCTTGGCAAAGTATGAATTATTTGGAAATCCAGTCCTTTTTCATTAGCTGATTTCCTAAATAGATTCGCTAAATCATGTAATATTATTTGTAAGTCTTGTTCGACTAATTCCAATTCTAACTTGTTAGCTTCGACTTTACTCAAATCTAAAATATTATTAATCAATTCTAATAAGTGCAAACTATTACCATGAATAATTTCGACTTCTTTATATAAGTATTTTTCATCGATATCACCATTAGTAATTGCCTCTGCTTGACCAATGATAGACGTTAATGGGGTTCGAATTTCATGACTCATATTGGCTAAGAATTGACTTTTAATGGCATTAGCCTTAACTAACTCATTCGTTAATAATTCTAATTCTTGTGTTCGATTTTTTACCCTTTTTGACAAGTTTAATTTTGAACGGCGTTCAATATTACGATTCAATACAAATAAAATTAAAACAATAATAAACGCGGCTACTGCAAGACTGAAAATACGGAGTTGTTCAGCTTGCTCTGATTGTAACTGTTGGAGTATTTCGTTTTGTTTTAACTGTTTGACTTCTTGTTTTAACTTTTCAGACTCAAAGTTTGCCAATCGACTATTAAGTTGATCATTCGCAACTTTTCTTGTTCTTTTTATATATTCCTGATGAGTTTTAAATGCTGCACTTTGCTTGTTTTGTGCTGAATAAATTAAAGACAGTAGCATCATGTTATTGCTAATTTGTTCTTGTTGATCATTTTTGTGAGCTACAACGTCAGATAGTAGTAAATTGTTGTAGGCTTTTTCAACATACCCTAAAGAAAATTGCGCTGCAGCCAGCTCATATAAACCGCCTAAATAGGCATCTTGATGGTCTGTAGCTTTACCAATAGTGACTGCTGTTTGTGCATGTTTCATAGCATTCACAGGCTGATTCATCATATTGTAAAGCCCTGCAGTATTATGACTAAATGCAGCCAAATAAAATTTATCGCTAGTTTTTTCAAAATATGCAAGGGCTTGTAGCAACAAATTCAAGCCTTTTTGGTGTTCTCCAGAATACTTATAAGTACTTCCTAATTCACCTCTGGCTTTAGCTAACGTTAACTTGTCTTCTGAATTGGAGAGTTCTTCAATAACATCCAAATATCGCTCTATAGCTACATCGAAACGTTTGAGGCGCAAATATAAGCCCGCAATATTATAACGAATATCAATTTGATCGTTTTTACTACCAAATTTTTCATAAATATTTTCAGCAAGTTGTAAGTTATCTATAGCACTTTGAAAATCACCCCACTTAATATAAGCCAAGCCTATATTATTATATAAATTAGCATGTTTAAGTGGTTTATCTAAACTCAAATAAAACGTTAATGATACGTTATAGGCTTCAACGGCTTCCTTTGCTTCACCTTTTAAATAATGATAAATGCCGACACTTTTGTAAGCATCGGCCTCTACATTTTCAAAGTCATTTTTAGATGCAATATACAGAATTCGTTTGGCCGTAATTAATGCAAGGCTAAGATCTCTTAGCTCATAATAACGACTTTCTTGTATTTTTAGAATTGCAATCGTTTGACGAGGAGTTAAATCCAAACGATTCAATAGTGATATCGAGTAGTCAACAGCTTCTTGATTACCCTCTATATTTTTGAGTTGCAGTATTTTTTTCGATATATTTTCATCATCAAAAAGCATTTCACTTTTTTCAGCAGCTAAAGTCGCTATAGAAAAAAGTGATATTTGAATAATAAATAAAGTGTAAATAATACGTTTAAAAGCAATCATTAACTGCATCCAAAAGACTTGAATTAAATATGATTTTTACTTTTATAACATCTTATTTAATCAAATCCCACAAGTGTTACTTAAACGGCAAAAATATTATGACTAACGTTTAACTTTTTCGATGAGAATAGCTTTAATTTCAGCCAATTCACGCTCAAGCTTTTCAATCTGTGCTCGGCTAGCAGGTTCTCCGCCTTCCCCCGTTTCACCATGTTGTTCAGCTCTATAGTTTTCGTGTTCTTTACCCATGACTTCTAATATAGTTCCCACCATCATATTCAAAAAGATAAACGCCGTTAAGAAGATAAAGGACAGATAATAAATCCAACTAAGGGGATGAACAGCCATCGTTTCGTACATTACGTCTGTCCAATCTTCAAAAGTAGCAACACGAAAAAGTGTTAACATAGAAATTGAAACATCCCCCCATAAAACATCATTAATATTATGAAAAAACATACTACCAATAGCAGCATAAATATAAAAAATTACAAACATTAACAAAGCTATATAACCCATACGAGGAATAGCTTTAATAAGAGCATTAATCAATAAACGTAATTCTGGCACCATAGAAACCAAGCGAAGAACTCGAAAGACTCTTAATAAACGGGCTAACAAAACTCCAGATCCGCCCGTTGGTATCAAACTACCAATAACAATTAACGTATCGAAAATATTCCAGCCATTTTTAAAAAAAGCTTTCTTATTAGGGAATGCCATAAAGCGTATGACTAATTCAAAGACAAAGAAAACGGTAATAGCATTATCAAGAAAAGCGAGTACCTTTAAAGATTGCGGAGACAAATCATGCGTTTTTGCACCAATTAGCAATGCTGAAATGATAATGACAGTAATAATTGACCACTGAAATAAAGGGCTTGAATCTATTTTCTTTAAACGACCTTGTGCGCGTAAAACAAAAGAACTCATAAATAAGGGTCTCTAAAAGTAAAACTAATGTGTGCTATCGCTAACATAGGGATTATTGCGACGTTCATCACCAAAGGTGCTCATCGGTCCATGTCCAGGAATGAATCTTATGTCATTACCAAGCGGAAATAAATTTTCACGAATAGAACAAATTAAGGTTGCATGATCACCTCGTGGAAAATCAGTTCGGCCGATTGATCCTTTAAATATTACATCCCCTACTTGAGCAAGTCGAGATTCTCGATGAAAAAACACTACATGACCAGGTGTATGCCCCGGACAAAAATAAACTTCTAATTCAAGGTTACCAAAAGTAACTGTATCACCTTGGTCTAACCAACGATCAGGTTTAAAAATATCACCCTTTGAAAAACCAAACATTTCTTTCTGTTTAGGCATTAAATCTATCCAGAACTGATCTTCTTTATGCGGACCTTCAATGGGTACATTAAAATGTTCTGCTAATAACTTAGTAGCTCCGGCATGATCAATATGAGCATGTGTTAAAAGCACTTTCTCTAAGGTTAAACCTTCTTCACTTATGGCGGCTAGAATTATATCCAGATCGCCTCCGGGATCAACAACAGCGGCTTTTTGGGTTTCATCACACCAAAACAAGGTGCAGTTTTGTTGGAATTTAGTCACTGGAATAATTTTAAATTGGAGCATGTCAGCGTTTCTCTTGAACCTTGGTTGTTCGATTAATTAAACTTTAACCGATATTGGGGTGATATTTTTGAAAGCAAGTTACTAATACTGTTCGCTTTAAAGTTTACAGTGTTTGTATTATTCCGATAACATATTTTTAAAAAATCGTTGCTAAATGATCTGAACTCGGTAAGCTCATCAACAAATAAAAATAATTGCATTCAATCATATATGACTACAACAAGAGACTCTTTTCATTCACGTATTGGTTTTGTCTTAGCAGCCGCTGGTTCTGCTATTGGCCTAGGTAATATTTGGGGGTTTCCAACCCAAGCAGCTAATAATGGCGGCGGTGCTTTTTTATTCGTCTATTTATTGGTAACGGTGTTATTAGCCCTACCCGCTTTATATGCCGAAATTTATATTGGTAACCAAGCTCAGAAAAACCCAGTCGCCGCTTTAAAAGAAGCCTGCCAAGACACTTTACCTAATGTAGGTAAATACGCAGGATTAATCGGCCTGTGTGGTGCGATGATGATGTTAAGCTTTTACACCATTGTTGCAGGTTGGATGCTCGCACATGCACTTTCTGCAATTACTGAGTTAGCTGGTTTTATGGAAGTTTCTCAATGGTTAGCAACCTCAAGCACTGAAAGAAATTTATTATTTACACCTATATTTATTTTATTAGGTGCCGCAATTATTCATCAAGGCGTAAATGCAGGTATTGAAAAATGGTCGGCGCGTTTAATGCCGCTATTACTCTTGATGTTACTTTGCTTAATCGTTTATATTCTTCGACAACCTGGTGCCGAAAAAGGTTTAGCACTTTATTTGATCCCTGATTTTTCACAAGTCACAAACCCTAAATTAATCATATCAGCAATGGGACAAGCATTCTTTTCATTATCTATAGGTGTAGGCGGCATGATGGTTTATGGCTCATACATGCAGAAAAACAAAGACATTGGTAAGTTAGCCATATCAATTACCGCACTTGATACCTGCATCGCTTTTATGGCGGGTCTATTAATAATTCCAGCGCTATTTGTTGCTCAAGAAGCTGGTTTAGAAGTTTTTAAAAATAAGGAGTTGATTGGTGAAGGTCAGCTGATTTTTAACATTCTTCCTGCCCTGTTCAACTCTATGGGAAGTGCAGGATTAATCGTTTCAAGTAGCTTTTTCTTACTGTTGTCGATTGCTGCCTTAACATCGACGATTTCATCTACCGAAGTTCCTGTTTCATATTTAGTTGAAGACAAAGGTTTAACGCGTTCAAAAGCCACTTGGCTAGTGTCATTTGTTGTACTTTGTGCCAGCATGTTATTAATTGCTTTCTTTGATGAATTATTTGGATTAGTTATTCGTTTATTAACCACAATAATGCAGCCATTAAGTTGTTTATTTTACTTTATAGTTGTTGGCTGGTTATGGAATCGTGGTAATAAGCTTCGTGATAAAGCATTACAAGAAGGAAGGAAGTGGCTACCCATTTGGGGTAATTATTTACGTTATGTTTGCCCATTATTACTTACGGTAGTTTTTGTAAACGTCGCAATACTGAATTAATGCTTTCCTCTAATTAAATTAGATAAATTATAATGCCGACTTACTCATCTGAGTGTCGGCATTTTTAATTACGCTACAATAAGAATTAACGTTATCTAAATGAAACCTTAAAAACTAACATTGTTTCGACCTTTCTTTTTAGCTTTGTATAACGCTTGATCAGAACATTTTAACGCCTGTTCAAAGCTTTGTTTACTTTCTCTAACAGCAGCACCAATTGAGATAGTGACACTCACTGTTTTAAAATCATTGTTCCTACTGCCCTTTTTAGGACTTCGTTCTTGTTTTGTTTTTCGTTGAGGATGGCGAATAACAATTTTATAGTCTTCAATAGCTTTGCGCACAGCTTCCAGTTCAGCTAAAGCTTGTTCAATATTTTTTCGCTTAAATACGATGGTAAATTCTTCACCGCCATAACGAAAAGCTTTTCCCCCACCTTTAACCTCACCAATTTTTTTAGCGACTAATTTTAGTACCTGATCACCAATATCATGTCCATAGGTATCATTAAACTTTTTGAAGTGGTCAATGTCTAGCATTGCCACTGTGTAGTTTCTTCCCAAAGATAATGCTAACTGGTTCAATGCACGTCGAGATGGTAACCCCGTTAAATCATCACGGTAAGCGAGAGAATAAGCATCAATAACAATAACGAGTAAATAGTACAAGCTGAGTAATAATATCGTTAGAGGTATCGGTAAGCTTATTAATTGATACTGATAAAGTACCCACACGATAAAAGAAACAAAAGTCGCAGAAACCACTAGGTCAGATTTAACAATAGCTCGCAGAAAAATAATGAGACAACATAATGCAACGGGTAACTCTACACGCATAGTTTGTTGAAGCGGCTCAATACCTGATGTAGCTTGAACAAAAGCTATAATTGTTTCACTGGTCTCTAACCAGAAAAATGCAACTATGCCGGTTAACGATAAAAATAATAATCGATAAATACCATGAATTGAAATAACGCCACGATCTTTAATCAATGACAATAGAAGTAAAGATGAACAACCAAATATCGTCACCCATTCACCTTGTTGTACTAACCAACTTGACCAAGGAAATGGAAAAGATAAACTGGTATAATAAATGAGCCATAGTAAAGATAATAAGGCTAATCGGCTCCGATTAAAGTAACTAGCAAAAACAATTACAACCACTAAAAGTACCATTAATAATGGTTCGATAATTGTCATTTGCTTTAACCAAAAGGCTTGGCTTTTCATTACAAATATATAAGTTATAACAAAACCAGCCAAACTGAAGATTAGCGTTTTTAGCCCTTTAATTCTTTGAAACAACATTAACTCCTAATTATTAACGGTTATTTAACTTACTTTTAAATATATAAACATCGTGACTGATGCAAATATTTTACGCATTATGTATTGATTTACTGCTTTCTAAATCAATTTTTTCATCATCTTTTTCTTTGTTCAAATCAACTTGTTCAATTTTATCAAAGCGCGATGATATTTTATCAGCAGATGTGTGGATTTGCTTTACATCACTCGCCGCTTGATCAATGTGTTTTGCTAAATTCGCAAAACGAGATTTAAAACGGCCAAAATCTTGAGACAAATGTGACAAATGCGCCTGAATAACATGAATTTGTTTTCGCGTAGCTTCGTCTTTTAATACAGAACGAGATGTCGTTAATATTGCCATTAGGGTTGTAGGTGATGCCAGCCAGACTCGTTTTTTATTTGCAAAATCAACTAAATCACTTTGATGAGCGTGAATTTCAGCAAATATGGCCTCAGCAGGAATAAACATAATGGCACCATCTGCTGTTTCTTTTTCTATTAAGTATTTATCACTAATATCATTAATATGTTTCTTTATATCAGCCTTAAACTGCCGTTCAGCAGCTTTACGGTCGTGTTCGCCTAGTTGGTTATCCATCATTTTTTTATAATTTTCTAGCGGGAACTTAGAGTCGATAACCACATTACCGGTAGGTTCAGGTAGAAACAAAATACAGTCGGCTATTTTTCCGTTTGATAACGTATGCTGTAAAGAAAAATGTTGTTCGGGGAGTACGTTACGAATAAGGCTATTAAGCTGTACTTCACCAAACGCGCCACGTGAACGTTTATCACTGAGCACTTCTTGAAGACTCACAACGTTTGTCGATAGTTCAGTGATCTTCTTCTGTGCGTCATCAATTAATGCTAAACGCTGTAATATATCATTAAAGGTTTTCGTCGTTTTATCAAAACCTTCTGTCAAACGTTTTTCCACTTGACCACTAATTTCTTTTAAGCGATTGTCTGTCGATTCTGTTAGGCCATCGATACGTTTAGCCATTTGCTCACTTGACGCTTGCAACGACTTAGTTAAATCTTCTCGGCTGACTTGGGTGACTTTATTCAAATGTTCGACAAGTTGGTCAACTGACTTTAATTGATTTTGATTAAAAATTATTTGATGCTCATGTAATGCTTTGTTCAGTTTGTCACTGTTGTCATGCAAATTTAAAGTTTGTTTTTCGCCTTGCTCTGCATGTTGATGTAATAACTTAATTTTAAAATCAGAAATTTGTT
>ENA-OSET01005301-OSET01005301.1-sediment-metagenome-genome-assembly--contig:-NODE-5301-length-10966-cov-2.493801_pt1 | contig 10966 bp, 8 predicted proteins | sample MGYA00237882_ERZ534229 | MGnify/ENA primary metagenome ERZ534229 (study PRJEB26408, sample SAMN06266212) | sediment metagenome | isolation source: Hudson Canyon methane seep mesocosm | place: USA:Hudson...
ATGGCTTGGGGGGGCGAAAATTCTCTGAGCAACATGCCATCAATACCGCGCGTTTAATGAATGAAACTCAGCCTGAATTTGTATCCACTTTGGTAGTCTCATTTCCTGCGGGTGATGAGCGATTTAAGACAGGTTTTCAGGGTGATTATGACGCCTTGCAGCAAAATGAATTGTTCAATGAAATCCGTACCTTTATCGCTAACCTGGAATTGAACGATACAGTTTTTCGCTCAGATCATGCTTCAAATTACTTGGTGTTAAAGGGGCAGTTGGGTGCCGATAAACAGCGAATTCTAGACAAGATTGATCTGGCTCTGAATCAGCCAGAGGCTATTTCCTTACGACAGGAGTGGCAACGAGGGTTGTGAGGAATATGAAGGATGTAAGGAAATAGAGCATGGCTAAATCAAACGAACTCCCCAATATTGCTTCTGAGATACGTGCCTTAGTGCAGGCGGAAGGAAAACGCCCACCGGTTGAAAGCTGGCACCCAGAGAGAAGTGGTGAAATAGATATTCGGATTGCCAGGGATGGCACTTGGTATTATCAGGGAGGTGCGATGGCGCGCGAATCAGTGGTGCGCCTATTTTCCACGATTCTTAGAAAAGACGATGATCACTACTTCCTAGTGACACCCGTGGAAAAATTGCGCATTGCCGTTGACGACGCTCCCTTTGTTATTCGGATGATGGATGTTGAAGGCAGCGGGGAAAAACAAAAAATTCACTTATCGACCAATGTTGGCGATAGCTTTACCCTTTCCCGATTACATCCTTTGACGGTCCGTTATAATCAGCGTGGCGAGCCGTCGCCCTATGCCTTGGTGAGGGCGCAATTAAAGGCGCTGATTAGTCGAAAGGTTTATTACGAAATGGCAGACTTGGTCGTGCCCGCAAGCGGGGTGTCAGAGGGCGAGGAAGAGCGTTTTGGTGTTTGGAGTGATGGAGAGTTTTTCATATTGTAAATGACGAGCATTTGCAGAAGCCCTATTTTAGTAATGAAATTATCACGACTAAAATAGGAGGTTTGTCCGTCTAGTTATCTTCGTTAAAGTCGTAATTCATTTCTGCACTTGGTGCCTGTAAATAATAGCCTTGAATATAGTTCACGCCAGCTTGCCACAAAGTGGAGAGTAGTGATGCACTTTCTACGAGAGGCACAATGGTGATTTTCCCCATTGACTGTAAGGTTTGGATCATTTCCTTGGCGTTCTCTTTCTCAACATCGCCTTTCTGCATATCCTGAGTGAACGAACCTTCCAGCTTGATATAGTCAGGGTTAACATGCTTGAACAAGTTGAACGGGTTCAGTGCGCGACCGAACTGGTTAACGGATAATTTACAATGCAGGGTGTTAATACCTTTTTCAAATTCTTTTGCCTGCTTTAGATAGGTAATGGCATTGGATTCTGATATTTGAAAAATTAATGAGTCGCCCGGTAAACGCGCCGCTTGTAACGCCACATTCAGCCATGAAGTGAAGTCTTTATCTTGTAGCGTTTCCGAGGTCAGGTTGATAAATAACTTTGTTTCGTGGCCTTGTGAACGGTGCTCGCTGAGGTGTTTAATCGTTTGCAGTATGACCCATTTATCAACTTTGTTGGCCATTTGGCTCGGGCCACTAGGAGGAAGAAAGTCATAAGGTGACACCTCTTCTCCTTTCTCGTCGATCATTCTTACAAATGCTTCGTAATGTTCTTCGTTTTGCCCTCTAAGGCTAATAATTGGTTGAAATAACAGTTTGAATTGGTTGTTATCTAGTGCCTGTTCGATGAGCGTGCTGGTGACGTCTTGATCTGCGCCAGAGCTATCTTGTTTGGGGCGATAGAGTGACACACCGTTACCATTTTCGTGATCATCTTGCTTTCTGACACCTTCAGATGCAGTTTGGGCTCGACCAAGAATGTCTTTGATCTCCGGGGCATTATCAGTCACCAATGTGGCACCAATGCTCAGGGTGACCTGCATGCTCTTGCCTTCAACCTCAAACAGGTGATCTTCAATCAGCTTTCGGTAGGATTCACCGGTTTCCATGGCGTCATCAATGGTGCTGGAGGTGTTGATTAAGCCGAACACATCGTCACTTAAACGTGCAAGCTTAGAATTGTCGTCGGTAGCGTCTTTAAGCAATGCTGCCAGGTCGCGCAATATCACATCTGCATCGGCAATACCCAAATTCGCTTTTATGTTATGAAATTTATCGATCGCTAGATAATAAACTGAAGAGTGCTCATGGTTATTAAGTGCTTGGTCTTTTGCGGTATGTAAATGCTCCATGAAGTATTGGCGATTGTATAGACCCGTCAGTAAATCAATTTGGCTCATTTCTTTTAATTTTTGTTCCAACTCAGCGCTGTCTTGTTGCGGACGTAGAATAATTTGCAAGCAGCGTTCACCATCATAACTGGCTTCTGACAAACTTAGATGAACTGGTATTTCGGTGCCATCTTCCCTGACAGAAATGCTCTGGGTACCGTAAATGGGTTCAAAGGTTTCTTCTTCACTAAATTGTTTAGACAGTTGTTTGAAGGTACTTTGAGCGTCAGTTGTGAGCGTGTCTAACACGGGGATGCAAATCATGTCGTCAACATCGTCGTAACCCAGAAAGCTGAGATACGAACCATTGGCGTAGATATGCATGCCGTCGTTGATATAAGCAATAGCATCTTTAGAGCTGTCTAACAGAAGCTCACAGCGATGCTCCACATCGCGAATTTGGATTTCAAAAGCCCGAAGCTTCTTCCGCTGCTTCAAATTATCGAGTTCGCGCTTTACTGCAACAACGATATGGTCTTCGTTTTCAATGGGGATAACGTCCTTGGCACCCGCTTTTAAGTGTTCCACGGTGCGCTCGGAATCGTAGTGTTCGCTTAGTATAATAAAGGGGATGTCGCGATCTTTACTCAGGATATGTTTCAGTGCCTGGTCCAAATCAAAATCTGCATCAGACTCACTTGCTAAGAATATATCCCAGGTTTGTTCATTGAGGGCCTCTATCAGTTGTTCTTCATCTTCAATACGTTTCGCCCGGGTAGGGATGCCTGCGTTACGCAGCAAACTCACCATTTTTTCGGCGTCGTTTTGTGATTTTTCCAGTATTAGAAGAAAGAGTGTATCGTTATTTCTATTTATCATAAAAAGTATTTTCTCGCATTAAATGCATCGCTATGCGATTAATATTAGGCTTAAAGTGTTGGCCATAATGAATCGAAATCGTCTTCAGAATCCGACTTGGGGTTAATCGAGGCGGTTAGGTTTGTGAGCGCTACAGCAGGCGACATTTCAAACTGGTTGAAGCTTGCTGTGGAGGCTATACAGTTTTTCAGTATGCTTTTGGTTTCGGTATCTGAGTAGCGTAGTGATACTTTTTGGCCTGACTGAAAAGGGAGTCTAGGTGTGATCAGCGTTGAAGGCTGCCCAATACTGTTTAATTCAGGTAATAGCAGCCCTCTTAAATATTCGCTTGGCGCTCCCGTGCGGTACAAAAGCTGTACGGCGCAAGGTTGTGCGTTGGGTGCGAGTAGTTCAATACCTAATTGAGTTCCTTTCTTTTTTGCATGTCGGATCCAACGAATCACAGCAATGCTCCAAGGTTGACTACTTGTCTCGCGTATAGCCAAAATTTCACCTGCCTGAATATTGCTCGGCATAGCGTCGTTCCATTGTAGGCAATAGCCGCCAGGGCTGGTATTAATTAATGGCACGGTGAATTTTGGAAAGTCAGGGCGACCGCTCTTTTCTTCTGGGCCATCATAATGAATTGGCGAGCCCGCTGGTGTGGCCATATTGCTACCGCCACTCGCGTCGTGGGCACCGGACCAAGCGTCTTGTGTTTTTTTGGAACCAGCAACAAATACGTTATCAGCTTGCTCTGAGCTAATAACATTGTCCATTAGTAGCAGTGATTTGAAGGTTTTTCCGTTAGAAACATAATAATGACTGGCACTTAAGCCTGCGCAAAGTTGTAAAGTGCCTGTGTTGGCTATGCGTTTAAATGTACGTTTCGTTAATATACCTAATGCATGATTGAGGTGATTCAATAAATTCTCATGTACTTCCGTAGGTACCACCATATGTACCACGCCATCGTCGTTTTTTTGATGCATGGCACTGAGTTGATCGGTAAGTCTTAATACCAGCTCAGCGGTATCAAAGCCGTAATAATGATCAGATAGGGTGTCGTGCATTAAACTGCGATACCTGGGCGGCATATCTTGCTGGAGGTTGATGACAAATACTGAGCTGGCAGAATAGGCCGCACCCACTTCGACATGTTCTGACCAAAGCTCAAATGCATCATAAATAACTTGAATGTCATTTTGGCGCAATTGATTTGGACGACAACAGCTTAATAATAAGATGCGCTTATAAGCTTGATCTATTCGGGTATCCTGAAGGTGCTTATTACCATTGTCCGCAACTGTATATTTCAGTAGGCCGATAGCTTCTGAAAAACTATAAACTTCATGTAACTCCTTCCAAACGCCCCTCGGCGCAACGCTATAGAGCTGCGAGGCACGCATGATGACATGGCCATATTCGCTGATCATGCGGTGTGATGCGCACGCAAAATTCTTACGTACTTTTTCACTCGCGATATTATTCAGTGAACCGAGCATGACTATTTTGTAGCCCGTCGCAAGATGAATACGCAATGCTTGCGTTAGGTTGGCGACTTTTTGTTGTTTTTCGGGGAGCGCTATGGATTGATTTAAAAAGTGTTTCGATAGCTCTAAGCAAACATAATGAATAGGCTTACGCAGAGTTTCTAGTATTTGAGAACGAACATTAGGAGCGAGTGTTAATTGGTTTAACTCAACGATCGCTTGGTACAGTTGGCGGGCGGTTTCGCCGACATTCGCCATAGGTAATTCTTTGACCCAGGCCTCGAATGCTGATGGCGTATGATCAACAAAAGAGAGTGTTGCTAGGGTTTGCTCGGGAGTTGTAAGATTTAATTCAAGTTCTGGGCCAAGCATCGAGTTTTCCGGTTTCAAAACAATCAAAAGGTGGAGTGTGGAGCATTTAAGTTTTCGACTCAAAATGATCGAAAATAGCACCTATACGAAAGCATAGCAGGGATTTATGAAATGTCGCGATTTCAACTATAAACCTATGTAAACCTTATAAAAGTTGCTTTTGGCGGGCCGGCTGGGTGTAGCAGAGCATTTGTTGTCTAGATAATGTTCAGATCTAGCGGAGATTTTGAAGGGCGATCCGGAATTTCTGAGACGAGTTTGGGTACTAAATAGCCTGGTAGAAGAGCCAGCAATTCAGCATAGATCGTGCGGCAATCAGATGTACTTAATTCGAAGTGCTGGGTGCCGGTGACTTTATCGAGAGTAAATAGATAATAAGGGGTGATATTTGCTTCAAACAGACGTTCGCTAAGCTTCGCGAGCACTTTAGGATCATCGTTAACCTGCTTCAGTAGAACGCTTTGATTTAATAGCGTCACTCCTGCCGAAAGTAGCCTTTTTGTCGCCTGTTGTACGGTGCTATCTATCTCGTTTGGGTGATTACAGTGCGTCACCAGAATTACTTTGGCTCGTAGGTTACGGAGAGTGTCGATCAGCTCATCGTCAATGCGCTGTGGTAATGATGAGACTAACCGAGAATGAATACGAATACGTTTAATCGCAGGAATCTGATCTATCGCTGCCAACAAATCTTTTAGTGCGTCGTTTCTGAGAATGAGTGGATCGCCACCACTCAAAATAACTTCATTGATGGCGGGGGTGCTTTCAATGTATTGGAGTGGTTTTTGCCAAGCTTGTCGCGCTAGGCGATGTTCGTTATAAGGAAAACTACGACGAAAGCAATAGCGACAATGTATTGCGCAAGATTGTGTGGCGATTAAGAGGACTCGGCTTTTGTATTTATGGATTAGGCCAGGCAGTGGTGAATAGTCTTTTTCATTCAAGGGGTCGTCAACAAAGCCTGTAGCCTTGAGCTGCTCAGCAGCTTGTGGCAATACTTGCAACAGTAATGGGTCGTTTGGATTGCCTTTTTCAATCTTGGCTAGGTACGGAGGTGGGACGCGTAATTCGAAGAGGGATTCCGCACTAGCGTCGGCTAAAGGGTGGTTAGCTAATTCTAAATGAGCCAGAAGTGCTTTAGTGGTGATCTTGCTGGCACCCAATAATGATTTCCAGTTTGGTTCTGGATTTGCTTCTGGGTTTGAATCTAGCCTTGCTACCGTCTGTTCTTCGACAGCAATGTTGTATCGTTGTATCATTAGCGCCTTTTTAAATTGGGTATCCAAACGGGTTGGCTAATTTACACCGTTCAAGGCGCAAAGTGTTAGCCAGTTTGGCGTTATTTTGTGATTCTCGCATAATTTGAGAGTTATCCTTTTTCCGGCATCGAAGACGTTGCCATTAATAGATAGATGAGGAAAAAATGGCAAGTTATTCTACCAGTGAGTTTCGTTCAGGCTTAAAAGTGATGTTGGATGGCGACCCCTGTTCTGTCATGGAAAACGAATTTGTGAAACCGGGTAAAGGACAAGCGTTTAACCGCGTTAGGCTTCGAAACCTTAAAACCGGTCGTGTTTGGGATCGAACGTTCAAGTCGGGGGAGTCTCTGGAGGCCGCTGATGTCATGGAACATGACATGGAATACCTATATACCGATGGAGAATTTTGGCATTTCATGATGACCGATGGCACGTTTGAGCAGCATGCCGCAGATGAAAAGGCGATTGAAGAAGCCGCGAAATGGCTGAAAGAACAAGATGTCTATGTCGTGACGCTTTATAACGGTGCTCCGCTATCAGTAGCTGCTGCAAATTTTGTTGAGTTAGAGGTGGTCGAAACTGATCCTGGCTTAAAAGGGGATACTGCTCAAGGTGGTACTAAACCAGCTAAGTTCGCAACAGGCGCTGTGGTGAATGTGCCCTTATTTGTGAATATTGGCGAAGTATTGCGTATTGATACACGCTCCGGTGAATATGTGAGTCGTGCTAAGTCATAACTAAGATTTGGCTAGGACAGCTAAGATGATAGGATCGATAGGGTAGGCAATGAACTGGCAACCTAGCTGCCCACTGGAAAATCTACGAGCCCGAGCTGAGCTATATGCACAGATTCGGGCTTTTTTTTCGTCTCGTAAAGTAATGGAGGTTGAAACCCCGCTGCTCAGTTGCGCCAGTGCCACTGATCCTCAATTAGAAAGTATTGTCGCTTGCCTGAGTGTTAACCCGGGAAGCTTACCGCGTAATGTTTATTTGCATACTTCTCCTGAATTCCCTATGAAACGCCTTTTGGCTGCCGGCAGTGGGGATATTTTTCAGATCTGTAAAACCTTTCGCAATGGGGAAACCGGTCAGCGCCACAATCCAGAGTTTTCCATGCTTGAGTGGTATCGGGAAGGATTTTCATTGCAGGCTTTGATGGCTGAAGTAGAAGCGTTAATTCAAGCTGTCGGTAATGTTAATCCAGCGGTTCAATTGTCTTATCGAGATGCATTTCTGCACTATTTGTCTTTTGACCCTTTCATTATTTCTGATGCAGAGCTAGCGCAGAAGGCAAATGAACTAAGTGCTTATAACGGCCCTGAACTTAGTCGCGATGACACTCTAAATTTGCTCTTGAGTCAGTTTATCGAACCCAAGCTGGGGCGTTCTGAACCAACCTTCCTGACCGAGTATCCGGAGAGCCAAGCTTCGCTCGCGAAAGTAAAGACCTCCGCAAATGGGTATAAAGTCGCTGAGCGCTTTGAGCTGTATTTGAATGGCTTGGAGATAGCCAATGGCTATGATGAGTTAACGGATGCGCAGGAACAAATCAAACGCTTTACTGAGGACAATACGATTCGACGGCGCTTGGGATTAAACGAAATGCCGGTGGACGAGAACCTTATTGCTGCAATGCAAACAGGGCTACCAACTTGCTCGGGTGTTGCTTTGGGACTGGATCGCTTGTTAATGGTCATTCAAGGCGCGGCCGCAATCGGCCAGGTATTAGCTTTTCCGATCGACCGCGCTTAAGAGGCTAAGCGAGGGTGCCGAAACGTTGTCCCATTTGTACCGGTGATTCCGCGTTCAAACTTTCTTCGAACTTTGCAACATCAGCCGGGAATAGCATGACAACCGTGGAGCCTAGTTTGAAACGACCCATTTCCTCGCCTTTCTTGATCGTGATCGCTGTATTCGCATCACCGTATTGAAAGTCTTTCACTTGTCGTCGAATAGGCGCAACCAATCCTGCCCAAGTTGTTTCTATACTCGCGACGATCATTGCGCCGACCAAGACCAGCGCCATCGGGCCGGCTTCAGTATCAAATATTGCTGCGACACGTTCATTTCGTGCAAACAAACGTGGAACTTTTGCGGTGGTCACCGGGTTGACCGAGAATAGTTTTCCAGGGATATACACCATTTCGCGTAATGTGCCTGTTATCGGCATGTGGATGCGATGATAGTCTTTGGGGGATAAGTAAATCGTGGAAAAATCACCACCCATGAAGGGTTGAGCGCGCTCAATATCGCCACCCAATAGATCCACGACATTAAAACTCTGTCCTTTCGCTTGAAAAATCTGCCCTTGTTGGATTTTTCCAAGCTGACTGATGGCACCATCAACAGGAGATACGATAGCTTTTTTGCCTGTATCGATCTTGCGCGCGTCAGCTTTTAATTCACGCGTGAAAAAATCATTGAAATGACTAAATTCTTCGGGGTTTTCTATCAAGGCTTCACTCATATTGACTTGATAGTGATCGACAAACCAGCGTATCAGCGGATTCTTTATTGTTGGTATCTTGCATTGGGCTACTTTTCCCGCAGTACGGGATAAAAGGTGCTGCGGTGTTAAATATTGGCTCAATACAAAAATATCATCAAAACTCATTAGGTCTATTTCCTGAAAATAAAATACTTGGTCATCTTTTAACGCTGCATTTGCAAGCGCAGTAATCGAGCAAAGGTCTTGTTTAGTGTTCTATCGGCGTTTGTTCGTTATTACCCCATTCCCCCCAAGAGCCTGCATAGGCCTTAATAGAAGGGAAGTCGAGTAATTTAGCAATCAGGTACGTTAGGCCTGATCGGTGGTGCGTTTGGCAGTGCGTTACGATGTCTTTGTCTGCCGTGATGCCGATAGCTTTGAGTTTCGCACGTAGGCTATCTAAGGTGCGCAATCTTAAATCGTTTTTGGTGTCCATCGCATCTGTCCATTCAAAATTGACGGCACCGGGTATGTGTCCGCCACGCTTGGCATTGATTTTCTCACCACTATATTCTTTAGGTGACCTTGCATCCCAGATGGCAAGGTTATTGTTGCCAAGATTGTTGGAAAGTTCATCAATAGTGATGCTATGTAGCCCTGATGGTTGATAGTCGAGCTTTAAGTTATCTGCAAGAGCGGGGGGGTTGTTATCACCGGTGTCCGTCGCATAGCCCATCCCCTTCCATGCCGACAAGCCTCCGTTAACATAGGAATAGTTCTGGTGGCCAACTTCATCGAGAATCCAGATGAAACGACCTGCCCAGCCGCCACCTTCATCATCATATATGATGAGGTGTTTGTCTGGACTAAGCCCAATTCCGTTAAGCATACGGCTGAGGGCATTATTGTCTGGGATTAGGCCCAGCGGTGGATTGGTGTTTTGAGTGTCGGCAGGTGCAATATGCACTGCACCTGGAATATGTTCAGCAATAAAACGCTCATATTTACCTAGATCGACAATAATGTAGTGGCTGTTTTTAATGAGCTCAGCTTGCGCAAGCATCTCATGTAGCGTATTTACTTCAATCATTAACGGAATCATGTTCTACTCGTGAAAATAGCTTGGTCGTAGCGACAGCTTATACGTTTGGGATTTGAAACCATGCAGCGTGAAATTTGGTCGAGATAATAGCAAAAGCCATTAAAGGTCTCTATGACTATTATTTTCTAGCGGCTTATGTCTTAGGTTTCTGCTTGTTTTTGATTTGAGATTCCAATGCTTGTGTTGTGGACTTACACAAATACTTGAAATACTTATAGTGTTCTTCGGTTAAGGCTTGTTCTTGAAGCTTGGCTTGGGAGTTGGGTTGATAGCCATCGCTGTAAATAATTGCAAAGGGCCTATCTTTAACAAAAATCGACATTAGGAAATAGTCTTCCACTTCAATAATTTGTTTAAAGTTCATCGGAACAAGATTCCGGACTTTTTCACCACTGGAGGGCTTAACCCAAACGCTTGAGGCACGCTCACTCAGTTTAGAAAAAATAGTGCCGTTGATGAGTTTGGCATCAAAGTTATCGAGCTGTTGATGCTCGTCACAGCCTATAGAGTAGTATGTTTTAATGCGTGTCTTTTCTTTATTTATCAAGCTAATTGTTACGCGTTTTAAGTCGAGGCCATGCGACAGTGCTTTAATTGACGCGTTCATCAGTTGATGTAGGTCGGTATAGTCCTCAGGATGAGTTCGCATGGTTTCAAGCAGTTCGAAGAATATAGGCTTTGGCTTGAACTTCTCATGCTCGGCTATTGTGCTGGAGAGAGTTAGTTCATTTGTTTGTTCTTTTTTTACATCTACTTTTGGCGTTGGCGTTAGAGTAGGAATAGCTTCGTTATTGCTAGCGTTTTGCAGTGTTGGCGTGTGTTTCTCTTGTAACTTCTCTGGTCGTTCGTGCGATGGTAAAAATAACCCTGCAGCAGGGAGTAGCACGCCGGCAATCGGGTGCGATCGAGACATCGACGCAGCAATTTCATGTGTGAGCGTGACGGCGTCACTTAAAGGAATTTTTAGAAATGCAGCCAGTACTTTTTGTAGGCGTAAAGTCGATTTTGAGTACCAGTTATTGGCGGCAGAGTTCGCCAGCATATTGGCGAGTTGCACGATAAAGAAAGGCTGCTGACATAGCAGGTTAAGGTCTCTATCTTCTATGACAGAGGTGTCACCTTCGGCATTAGTATATCGACTTAGCGACACCCATTGCCTGGCGGTGACACGGTGTTCGCTTTGATAACACTGGGCAACG
>ENA-OSET01005302-OSET01005302.1-sediment-metagenome-genome-assembly--contig:-NODE-5302-length-10965-cov-3.219048_pt1 | contig 10965 bp, 5 predicted proteins | sample MGYA00237882_ERZ534229 | MGnify/ENA primary metagenome ERZ534229 (study PRJEB26408, sample SAMN06266212) | sediment metagenome | isolation source: Hudson Canyon methane seep mesocosm | place: USA:Hudson...
GATCCGCAATTTCAGACAAGATACTAATTAAAGTTTCTTCTGGAGATTTAAGGAGCGAATGCTCCCATGTATTGATCCAAATAGTCTTATAAACATCTTTACCTAATTTTTTGGTCTTACTTCCTTTGCCTCCGCTAACTTCAGTGTTAGCAAGACTTTCAGTAACTAGGTTGAGCAAACTCGTTTTACCACTCCCCCATTCTCCTTGGACGCCTATGGTTGTCGGTGTTGAACAATTTTGAATGAACTCGGAAAGTGCCTGGGCATAAACTCCGGTTTCTAGCGTATCATCACTACTGGACTTCGTTGCAATATCTACCAATGAAACGTTACTCATCAAATTTTCCTTTTAAATTTACGGTTCACACAGACAGTTTAATAATAAAGCTAAACTTCTGTTACAGATCGGTTATAAAATTCTAATGCATCTAGCCTAACATCAATAAATGAGTTTGCCCCATAATCTAACGGGTTATCCATATCATCTATTAAAAAATACATTCCTCCCAAAACATATACTAAAAGAATACAAGTCAATAGGCCTGTCAGCCCTGGAACAGCAAAGATAACCACTAAGGTATAAGCTGTTGTTACATGTTTCAGAAACATCTCATAAGCTGGTGGGGTTTGAGCCGTTGTACGGTGAAGTAGATATGCAACATCTCGGTGAAACCCTGCTGTATTAGGTCCCCCAATACCTGAGCGCTCTAATTTTTCTTCCAAAATATCAGTTTGTTCTCGCATTTCTCGTACTAGCTCAGACTTCTTTTTTACTGAGCTTTTTAAAGTACTTTCAAGTTGAGTGCTCCAAACCAAAAGATCATTTTTAATATTCCCTTGGTTTTGCATATCCCTTAATGCACCTGCAATTCGGCACACCGCATCTTCAATAGCATAAATTCGGCTATTTACAACGCTTAGCTTAGTGCCTAACAAAACAGCTAAAGCGAAACCAACCACACTAATAACAATATTAAGGTTATTGATCTCTGGCCACCACTCTTGAGCCTCAAGCATTACAGTAACCCCTTTAAATGCAATAGCAGTTGCAATATAAGGTAGCAACCTACCAGATATACCACCAATTGAATTTCTTAATTTAACAAATTTTAATGCTCTAACTATTCTGAATACCTTAATTACTCTCAGCCACAAAACATCAGTAATATCAGTACCCAAAAAACCTAATATACTGGGAATCACTGCTAAGGCATCAATAACACCATAAAAGCTAAATATATATTTAATTCTATTTTTTGAGTAGAAAACCCTGATTAGGTACTCAACAGTAAATATAAGTAATACAAACCCTTCAAAAAAATTGAAATAAAATTCAAGATCTAAAAACACTTTAGGATAGCGCTCTTGAATAACAACTTGGAAAACGGTTAAGTAAATTAGCATTAATAGTAAGGATGAAAATAAACGAGCCATTTTGGTAGCAGGCTCATCAAGAAAAGCCATTACTTTATTCTGATTCAACGTATATATTCCTTTACTAAATAATGGTGTTCTTTAATTTTTAATTGGTATAGATAGTAGCATTAGTTATTTTTAATGTATAAATCTTTTGATTTACCATCTCTAAAATATCAGTTCTTATTTTCAGTTCACTAAATAAATGTATATTCTTCACATTCTGTTATAAATGAGTCAAGCTCTTGACGTAACCTTTATATAAATCACTATGGTCTCCAGTGTTATTTTCCATTTCAGGTTTTGTTAAGCAACCTCTAGGAATAACATAACTATCTATCCGTTTTATTGGGCTCTGATGCCAAGAAATATTGAATGCAGCCAGCTTGGGGAAGAAGCATATAGATGAATAGGCTGGAACATTATCATGGATCCACCAAGCGAGAGCTTGCCAGTCACCAGTCTTTTCATAGTAAGGAAGAAAGGATGTAACTACTATGCATGCTGTAGCACCTAAATAGCCATCAGAGTCTTTCATGTCCCATATATGACCTGCATAATTTGATTCATTGGACGAACAACTATATTGATTTCTATTCTCGGCCCCTTTTTCATTGACGGCACATGAACGATAGGCGGATCGAATACAGATCCTACCAAGAGCATCTTGAATGGGCTCCAATACATTTTCACACAGTGCCGAACCCGCTTCTATGGCAAGATCTGGGTTGTCTGGTATATTTGGAATTCTTTCAATTTGTGAAATTTCTGAATGAAGGAAGTCTCGCATAAAAAAAGATTTAGAAAGCTGTATTCTTCCAAGCTCTTCAAGTGATTTTACAGTTTTAGGTGACTTCATTTATGCTCTCTTCAGTTGCTAATTAAAAGACATCGTGATGATTAAATATATATTCCAGTCGATCAGTCTCAACAGCTAAAAGATAGGTACATAAACTAAACTCCTCCCAGTCTAAACTATTAATTGGATGAATAACTCTGCCGCTGATACCGCGCTCTCTATCTAACAAAAATTCGACAAGATCTACTTGGTTATTTCGGGCCCAAGTGTTCTCTATAATTATTCGGTCTTTTTCTTTATCAAATGAATTAAGCTTTTCGGCATTTATGGCCTTACTAACAAAAATACAATATCCGTCACTCTCATAAATTTGAACCAGGTGTTTTCTTTGTAAAGATTCTCTACCAAACTCAAAGAGTAATACTTGCCCTTCATCCTCATCGAAGTATTTGATATCGACTGATATTTTTTTGTTATTCAGGGAAATTCCATTGTGTTGAGCTTGTTTACAATAAGCTCTTATTTTTTCTGAACTCAGGATACTGTATTGAGGATGATGTGATTCTGAGAATGTATCAAAGAAATGATCAATATCTTCTGCCTGAGTAACGCGTTTATTACCAATCAACATTTCTGAATTCTTTGTCAACTTATAAACGTCCGCCCCGGTCTTTTCTGCTTGAATTCGATGAAACGTCTGCCACGAATTTTCAATCATGGCTTTACTCAAATTATCATCCCTAAGATGGAACTCACCTGATTCAACACTGCCAACAATCAACATTTCTCCAATACTTCGTGTTGAACTGATTGATATAGTTATATCAGCTTGTTCAGTTCCACCTAACTTCTCGTAGTGCTTATCAATCAAGCCATTAACATGATCTTTGATTTCAATCACATCATTGCCTGACTTTTCAATTTGACCAATATATTCTTGCGTATACACACTGTTAATAGGTACTTCTGGAACAAATGGGGATCGTAAAAAAGTCATTATTTGCTCAGGTGTTTCACTTCTATCCAGTAGCTCCTGATAAGGACTAATACTTTGTTGTTCGGAAGTATTAATCTCTGTGCCTATTTCATGTAATGAGACGGTATATTCATTAAGGTTCTGGCAGAGTTTGCGTACTTGTAAAAATTCAATACTTTCTTTGATATGAGGAAAGCTAACTTGTATCAAGTCATCAGTTACTACGGGGGACTCAATCTTCTGTAATCTTCGTTGTGCTTTTGAAAAAACCCTATCAACTCGCCCTATTTTCTGCTCTATGCTTACAGGAGAGCCGGTAATGCCATAATGTAGTACGCTGTCACAAAAAGTATGTAAGTCTTCTCCTTCTTGTAGTACATCAGTTGTAACCAATGCTAAAGGATATCCTGGCATACGAAACTTTCGAGCTTGAGCTGAGCGACTACTATATGTTTCGCCTGTAGCACCTATCACTGGAGAGACGGGATTTAGCCATTGGCTTAATTCTCTTCTCCTACTTTCCAAAGAAACCGTTGTTATATCTGCAATATTATTCTTTATTATTAAGTCAAGTTGCTCAGCAGTTTGATAAAGCTCATTGTAGGTCGAAAGTGATTCACGACTAGCTTGTGATTTAATACTGCTAACCAAATCTGTTATCCACTGGGTTCTTTTTTCTTTATCTAAATCACCAGCACCCAACTTTATTCTAGAAAGGTATAAATCGATAACACCATGGCCTGTACGTAAACACAAACTAATCAAATGCCAATGGATATTAATTTTTTCTAGTAATGGCTTGTTATTTAATAATATTGTTTCTTCTGAGTTTGAATCCCAAGACTTGAATAATTCATCGATAAGAGGGAACAAAGTCTTGTCCATATCTAGTCGTGATATTTCAGTAAAAAACGTAATTAGTTGTAGGTTCTCGGATACATCATCTTGTGTGAACTCTTTATCTGATTGGTTCAAGATAGAAGGTTTTAAAAAGTTAACAATTTCCATGCATTGATGTTTTCCATATTTACCCGAAAACCATTCTATAAACCCTAATTGACAGGCTCTAAATATATCTTGAACATCCACAACTAATATACCCGCGTGATATTTCCTTGCACATAATGCAATATCACCTGCATGCTGTTTTATTAATGGACCAAAGTCATGACCATGTCGCTTGCAAATTATATATGCCCAGTTTATTTCAAACAACAAACTTATTTGCTGCCTTTTAGATGACAGCCCCTTTCTAATTGCTTCAGGACTGGTTAGAGATTGCTTATCAATGGCTAGAATTTGACTGACATTATCAGCTGATGCTCCACGAAAAAACCAAGTAAAAAACGTATCATTCTTAGGTGGTTGACGATCTTCTTGCTCCCCCTCTTCTTTGCCTTCATGAAAAAGACCTTCTGAGATATCTGTATCTTTTACCCTACTCTGAGATTTATATTCATCAAAGAGGTTTGAAAAAACAGTTTGTTGTTGTGAGTAACCTTTTAAACAACTATTGATATATTTTTCTAACCACTGAGTATAAGCATCATCTAGCTTATCTTTAATTTCCTTTACACTTCGTACTCGTCGAACAAATATGAGTTGCTTTTGTGCTTGATTAAAAAGTTTTTTACTAAGATCACGACAAACACTATCCATTTTAGGGTGAGGCAATGTCAACCCTAGCCCTGCTTCTTTGTAACTCTCGACGAGATGGTCAATGATATGCCTATCTTCAGCATCTTTATGCTGTAAATCCGCATCATCTCCATCAAATTTTATTGTTTCTGCTTTGGATGTTTGAGCATAACTTTCAAATGATGACAGCATACCTGTTTGAAATGATGGGCTAGCACCTTCTTGATTCATCAAGTCGCCTACTTTTTTCTGTACTAATGCTGTAACCAGTTTCTGTTCATCACTGCTTAGAATTATTTCGGCTTTTTCACCTTTTCGGTGCTCTACTCGGTACATGTTCCTCGTGTGTTCTTTACCATTAATATTTAATGTATTCAGGCGACGAACCATAAATCGTTGTAACGTATTTTTTATCTCTTCAGGCTCTTTAACGTCTTCAGGTAAAAGGTGGCGTTTCCCAACTAAATTCAATTGATTTCTTAATTGATTAAGGTCTCTATCATAAGGTGTAGCTGATAATAGCAGTGAGTGTCGTACTCGTGGTTGATAGTTATCCTGTTCATTAAAACCTAATACTCGTGAAAGCACCCTATTTCGAGCGCTACTATCAAAGTTATGTTTAAAATTATGAGCCTCATCAATGACAACTAGATCAAAGGTAGGTAAAACGTAATTTAATGCTTTTGCATATTCATATTTAACAGAGTCTTTTATGTCACTAGGTGAGGAGAAATCCGTTTCCCATTGATGAGCAGGTACTAGCTGTAATATTTCATCTCTCTTGTCTGTCCAGTAGCGCTCATCATCTTGCTGGTATTCCTTCATACTGATACTGAAATTACCTTTGCCAACAAAGAAGTCAGCATAGTAACCTGAGGCTGCCATTTCGATCATTTCTACAACATTTTTACAACTGACATATGGAGCAGCAGGTTTACCATCAATCGTCCTAATACGGTTTTGTGATACTCGTACATTATGCTTGGTAAAACTCCGATATTCTCTATCCCATTTTTCCTGGACATTTCGACTAGGGCAAATATATAAAACCCGAAGTGTCGGATCGAAATAACGCATTAAAGCGACAACAGCCAAAGCAATATACGTTTTCCCCATGCCAACTTCATCAGCTAGGTAGCCCATACCTATATCAGTGTCAGCAATCATATTGTATAAAGCAACAGCGCCTTTGAGTTGTGTCTCACCTAGTGCTTTTAATTCATCTTGCCCGCCAGAAAGATCAAGAATATGTCTCGCTGTTTCTAGATCTAAAGGTCTCATTTTGAATCCTTCGTGTTCGAATCGTCTTTACCGTTACTGTATGCTTTAAGAAACTGTTGTCTAAACCATGCAAAGAATTTTTTTCTATTAGTCCCTTGTTCTAACTTTAATAGATCTGAACATTCAAGCTTTGTTATGAATTTACTAACCTTAGCACTGCTCTCAGACACGTTTACTCTCGATTTAAAAGCAGGTGAAGATAGGATTTCATGTACTGAAAGTAATAAGAGATAAGATGTTGTAGCATTGTCCTTTTCTAGATCTGCAGCAGTCGCCTTCTCAATCAATGCAGGTAAACTATCAGCACCAGTTCCTGATAAGTAATAATCTAATTGCTTAACTCCACCGTCATTTAACAGCTTGTGTAACCGAATTCTAAACTGTCTAAAAGCATGAAACATCTCAGCATATTCAGCAAAGAATTGTCGATGCGTTTTTTCATCATCAGCAGAATTTAATTCTCCGCCTAGATTCTGACTTAAAAAAGATTTTATCTTGGCATTCATTAATAAAATCTGTCTTCTTTCTTCAGACATACCGACATATATCAATAAAATTTCTGTAGGGCTTAAATCAGGTATATCAACAGGTTTATGAGACCAGCCAGTTTGTAATATACAAATATCCTGTTTAATGGTTGATTCCATTACTTGTGTCGTAACTGTGACAAAGCCTGTCCTCTTCAGTAAGTCTTCTAATAAGGATTTATCACCATCATAGATATTCTCTCCCTCACCGATTGGCCAATTATCAATAACAACTTGACCTTCTTTATTCAGTATATTGATTATTAGAACTGAGTTATTGCTTGTGATGCCCTGCAACTTTTTCTCTTTCCAGTCATATCCAAGGTGGATATCAAAGTGATTTAAGCCCAGTTTGTTGATCTCTAACTCCTGTTCATGTAATTCAGGCAGGCATACCACATCAGTCTTTTCGGAAAGTGGCTGTAAAAATGGTTTATTCAATGGTAGCTTGACTAGAAAACCTGTCTCAACATTATTGTAGATGGCATTGCGAGTGAAATTAACTGACCCAGAAAAGATCCATGATTCAGACTTGTTATAAAAATGATAAACCTTGGCGTGTAACTTACGATACTGCTCATCACCGTCATTAATACCTAATAGTTTTTTGTCCTTATCACACCATTGCCCCCAAGATACGTGACTAGCTTTACGAATTGTCTCGTAATATTCCAGATCACACAGCGCTTTCCTATCCTGATCAAATGGCAACAACATAGTAATATCTTGCACCCCCATTTCAAGAAAGTTTTCATGTAATAACGATTCAGGATCGTTCGCAAAAAATGGGGAAACAATCTCTAAACTCCAACCAGTATTTTTTGGAATGTCGGCGTAATGTCTACTGATAAAAGCGAAAAAGTCATTTTGTTCTAGACCAAAGTAATAAATTGGAGAAGCGATATTATCTGATTTACATTCAGCTAAAAACCCAGCTATTTTCTCAATGGCGTTATCTGTGGCTTGTAAATTTCTGTTGGTCTTTAACCAGTCCATATCTGACTGTAACTGATTAAGAAAATGTCTATCAGCAGTGTGTGGAGTAATAATTTCCCAGTGCTGGGTCTCTATATTTTCCCACCACCCTGCTCGTGTTATATTATTTGAACCGGCAGACACTAATAGACTTTTCTCTCCTGTTTTAATATCCTTAATTAAGAGATAGATATTTTTAGCATGAAAAGCGAATGGTAAGACGTTTATACCGTGAAATAGATACTCCATTGCTGGTGATTGGTCTGAACTTCCAAATACAGGCTGATCGAAAAATACTTCAATATCTAGTTCGGAATCACGTAATGCTTCCATTACTTGATATTTTCTAACTCGTTCATCATTAGAATATGGAATAGAATCATTTAATAGATATGGTATAACATCAACCTCAAAGAAATGAGGCTCAAAATTATAGCTAGTAAACACTGCTGCTTGAACAAGGTGCCCTGAAATAATTTCTTGAAACTTATCAGAGATAACACATGGTTTATCCATCTTTAGGCTCCAGATAACTTTTTGAAATATCTAAAAATGAGCCAATAAAGTAATCATAATCCCAGTGTTCCTCTAATTCAGACTGCTTAAATAGCTTGAATTTTTCCTGCTTCATTCGAACCTTCAGGATCTTCTTACTATCGACCTCGATCCATGGTGCTCCTTGCCGATCAGACATAACCTTTTTGTTTAACCCTGCAAGCTGTTCAATCACTGATATATAGTCGTAACTTCGTAACGAATTTAATGCCTGCTGGATCTTGTCTTTATTCTGTACATCTAGTGATGGTAGTTGGGCTGGTAAGTATTCAAATTGATAGTTCTGAGCAAGAAGGTTTTGATTTATTTCATCTATGTTTTTGCCATCATTAGTTCGACAATAATGAAAAACATGATTTAACGCTACCAGTACTCGCTCAATACTTTCTATATTACTTAATGAACTATTTAAACCCTCAGATAAATCAAGTAACTTTAGTTGTGAAAAAAAGTCGCCCATAAATTTACTGTCTAATCCTTTAGCACCTTGTTCACTATATATCAGTTGCGTTTTGAGCCACAACTCATACTGTGAGCTAGTTTCTAAATTTTTTGAGTTACCTTTCATTAATGCCTGAATTAACTGTCGTGCAACTTCTTTGTCATTAATAGCCGTCAAATATTGTGAACTAAGCTCTTTTATCTCAGCTTTTGATATTGATGACTGTTTTATAATGCTTACAAACTTCGTTTTATCCAACTTAGACTCGATCAACTCAACTATTTTGAGCCCTTCAATCGTGAGTTTTCGTTGGTTCCCATGAATCAAACCACTGTCTCTTGAAGCTGAAGAGTAAAATCCCCAAAGCCCATAACCTACTTGATCACTGAGTATTTTTTCATCACTACTGGTTCCGAGTGTAAATGTTATTCGTTGACCATCATCCATTCGATCTTTTACACGCGTTATTCCCATTATCGATTGCGATTTACCCTCATGTCGTAGGTAGGCCGCTAATTGCTCATACTTGAGAAAGGTAGCACTGATCAGTTTATGCTCATCGTTATCGTTTACGTCCTTGTTTAGTTCATTAGCCCAGTTAAAACCAAGTAAAGCGGTAGCAAAATTCTCAAGTGAGTTTGTGATAGTAGTTAAGTTACCGACAACCTTTCTTCCGTATTTAGTCCAGACTTGCTCAAATCCCAATGGATCCCTAGAGCCCTTTGGCTTTAAACGCTCATCAAGTAGAGAAATAAATGGCATTACATATTCCTTATGTTTAGTTAACTACAGGTTTAGTACTGTTAAGTAACGTTAACTCACCAGTCCGCACCCAATGGATCCCTACCCCCAATACTGGTTTGCCATTAACCCCGTCAATTATGGATTCATATATCTTTAACTGAGGCAGATGCTTTGAAAATGAATCATCAATATCGGATGTACGATCTGATTTATGGTCAATGATCCAATATCCAGTATTATCTTCAATTAATAAATCTACGATCCCTGTAATAACCGTGCCCGTTTTATCTGAACCACTGATAGGTAATTCATAGAGCCTATTTGTTTCAGGGAAACGGTTATCTAGATAATCTTCGAACCGTGACACTTCAGATTTAATAATATGCCTATTATTATCCGTAATACTAACCCCAGTTAGGCTATCCAAGCTTTTGGCCGCATGAGTATCAATAAGAAGAAGTTCAATACAACGATGAATAAAATCACCGTACTCAGTTGGAGATAAATTCAACTCTAAATCTATCCCTGTCCCATAAGCTGCTGTCTGTGTCTCTAGATGAAGATCTTTATTCACATGATCTATTTGTGAGGGAGAAATAAAGGAAGGGGTTAATTTACCTGAGTACTTAATTGTTTTAATAGCAACCCGACCAACGGATTTACGAGGCTCTTCTACACAGTTTTTCTTAGGCGTATAGCTGTCAGGATACGACTCATCAGTGCGAATGACTCTACATCCGTGAGAGACACCGTTTACCGATATACTATTACCTTCAATATGCATATTGGCTGCATCACTCAATATTTTCCAGTAATGTGGATATTCAGCTTTAGATGATTGTAAATGAGAGGGCCATTCCAATATCAGTTTCTCTCTGGCACGTGTTAATACTACATACAAAACTCTGTGGGCTTCTTGGATGGATTGCTCCAATAAAGGTTGAATGAAAACGTCCCGACTATTTGGATCATCAAAATCTGGAGAGAATTTTATATGTGCCTGTTTAAGTATTTGCTTTAGATCAGAGAATGAATGATAACCAATTGATAAGTCCGGTAGCTTAGGCTTAACTTGTTTATGAAGGCCTGCAACGATAACAACCGGCCATTCCAATCCTTTAGAAGCATGCCATGTTTTTAATACTACTGCATTTTCATCTACTACTGACGGAGCTGGTTGTTTATCATCCTCATCTACATTGGATTCCAACCAAGAAAGAAAAGTCTGGATCCCAGAACCATAAAATCCTCCACTCGCTAATGTTTCTTTATGAGTCATAACAAACTTATAGGATTCATCTTGTAATCGTAATAAGTTTGCCCTTACCTGCTCTGAGTCAGGCCAACTTAAAACAGTACTATAAATATTCAAATCAGAGATTGCTCGCCCTAAAATATCTGGTACCGAAATATCACCAAGTTCTTTACGACATATTTCTAAAGTATCCAATATAGGATCAGGTGGTAAGTCACCCTTAATAAAGTAACTCAAGGCTTCTTCAAGAGAATGAGAGCCTAGTTCAGTCACGCAAAGGTATAAGGCGGCATGTCGGTCACTACTGTCGGCTAGCCAAGATAAAATAGCCAGCATCAATTGAATAATACGACTACC
>ENA-OSET01005303-OSET01005303.1-sediment-metagenome-genome-assembly--contig:-NODE-5303-length-10964-cov-17.223110_pt1 | contig 10964 bp, 3 predicted proteins | sample MGYA00237882_ERZ534229 | MGnify/ENA primary metagenome ERZ534229 (study PRJEB26408, sample SAMN06266212) | sediment metagenome | isolation source: Hudson Canyon methane seep mesocosm | place...
AGAGCTGCAGAATCTTCAACCACAAAACTATTAAAGCCAAGGTTTTCAAGATCTGATTCCATACAGCTAACTGCACCCAGAGATCCTGGGTATAAACAATCGTCATTTTCACCTGACTCAACAATAGTAGGAGCATTAAGCGCTAATGGGTCTGAGCATAAAGTTCCGATAAAAGTTATAGTTACCTGACCATGATCTTGGTTGAATCCTGCAATATATTCAATCATTGTGTTTGAGTATGCCCATGATGACCCACCGTATCCACCACCTTGATCGTTTCCATTTCCTCCAGTTGCGCCACCGCCGCCGCCGCCGCCGTCAGAGTATTGGGCTCCACCGCCGCCAAATCCACCATCAGAATCACCTTGAGCACCAGCTCCACCATTTAAAAAAGAATATCCTCCTTGAGCACAATTAGAGTCTCCATTATATATGAATCCACCACCACCACCTGCATATTCATTACTATTCCCACAATCGCCATTTCCACCATATCCATTAAGGTTAACGTCTAAAATTTCAGAGGAAAATCCTTGTTCATAAGGGTTATCTCCAGCTTCACCACCACCGCCACCAGCGATTATCAAAGGTTCACCATTTGATACAACAAAGGTTCCACCACCACCACCTGCACCTTCACCATGATAACCATTACCTTTTTGGCCTACTAAAATTTGAATTAGTTGTCCATGATGCAATAAGATTTCAGAAGAAATTAATGCTCCTGAACCACCTGTAAAATGATAGTTGCAATCGCCCCCAGCAGCACCTATAGCTTCAATAGAATATAATCCCGTATAAGGAACAATCCACTCTTGAATACCATCATTTGATATAACATCACCCTCTAATGAAGTACCAGTATATTCATTATTCACCTGAGATTGATCAGGACCAAATATTCCTTCTTGGTCACAGTTGGTGAAATTATATTCTAAATCACCCGTACCTGAAAATGAAAGAGGGAAAATACATGTATTATCTTGAATGTTAGCCCAAGGCTGATAATTTAGAGCAAGCGTATCCATACAACCCTCTATGAATGGAACACATTCGCTATCATCATATGTTGCTAAAGGATTAAAGTTATACATAGTAGTATCAGTACATCCTCCTAAAGAACAAGAGCCATCATTGTCTGTTGCCAACAAATCATAATTTTCTGCCCAATATTCTGTACAACCAAATCGATAACAAGAACCATCATCTAAATTGGCATTGAAGTCATAATTATCTGCCCAAGTTTGAGTACATCCAAATATAATCCATGTATAGCATAAACTATTGTCAAAATCTGTTGCCAAATAATCATACTCAAGAAACATTTCGTCTCCACAACCTACAACTTCAAACTCATCACAAACACCATCAGCATCAATGTCAGACAAACAAACTCCATTACAGTCATAATATTCTTGTGCAAAAAAACATGATCCATCATCAGAATAATTCACATCACTGTACATAAATATTCCGTTACAAGCACTTGCGTCAGTACAACCTGCGCCACCATCTAAATAAGCGTCTGTAATGTTTACAATACCGTTAGTAACATAACCTGTAAACTGAGGACTTTCATAAACTAAAATTAGGTTACCATCATGTAAAATTGCAAAAGATGGAGGAGCACCTGATGATAAACCATCAGCGTAAGGAGTAGATGAATCATCTCCCCAAAGGGCAATACCAAAAAATCCTGTTGAAATTTGTTCAAGACCAACACAGTCTAGTGTACCGTCTCCGTCTAAATCATAAAAAGCTCCAATTAGACCTCCTTCAAACTGATCTAAAATACTTGCATTAATACCAACTGTCATGTTAGCACCTGTATTGATTGGTGAGTAAAACAATTCAGGTGTGATATCTTGCGCAGACATAAAACTTGTCGCAAAACATCCTAAAAGAAATAAAGATAATTTCTTCATGCTTAGAGTTTAAATTATCCTAAAAACAACACTTAAAAGCTACAATCCACTTTTCAAGCTTATGAGAATAATTACCCCCTCAAAGAAATAAGAAATCTGAGAGGGGGTAAATATTTAATTTATTTTATTTTCTTTTCTACGCTGCCATCGTTGTATAGATACAATAGTGTGCTACCGCGTGATACATCGTTTGGTCTTACTTCTTGCCCAAGCATGTTTAGCACTTTAACAAGCGTTCGAATATCGTTTGGATGTACTTCTGCTTCCATCTCAATAGCCCAGTCAGGAACTATAGGGCTGATAGCAATACGTGCATCGGTATTCACAAAAGTTAAGGTTCCTGGTTGATCCATTCTGAACTGATATCCTTGTCCAGGGATTAAATCTCCAATTCCGTTAAAGCCAAATTGAGGCCAATAAATAAATCCATCGTTATTTTTTACCAGGCGAATATCATCTTGAATAGGTTCTAGTTGAGCTACCATATCAGTAGGGTTGATTACATTATAACCTACCGTATTCCACCCAGGTACCAGATTTAATTCAATTTCACCGTAAGAATTAGGATCCGCAAATTCATATTCGTCTTCCAGCATACCATAGGCATTTACGACAACATCGTATTGGTTAACGAAATACATATAGTGAGCAATCACAGAATCCACAAAGTTTTGGTCGAATAAACAAGAACCATTATCCTCATTCGCAAATGGATTATAATTGTATCCTAATGGATTTGTACAGGATTGCACCACTGCAACACAAGAGCCATCATCTTCATTAGCTGTAGGGTCGTAGTTTAATGAAGCTAGATCGGTACAACCTAAAAACTGACAATAGCCACTTACATTTGCTTGAGCATTATAGTTATCAGCTTCAGAGTTCATACAACCCGTAAACAAACAAGAACCATCTTCTTCATTAGCCTGCGCATCAAAATTGTCTGCAGAAGAATCCATACAGCCTAAATACTGACAGTATCCGGGTACGTTAGATTGAGCGTCGTAATTATCAGCATCTGCCTCCATACATCCTGAGAACAAACAAGAACCATCGTCTATGGTTGCCATATCGTCGTAGTTGTTTGCAGTCGCATTCATACAACCATCTTTGTAACAAGAACCGTCATCATCGGTAGCCTCTGCATCATAATTGTCTGCCCAATCTGCTGTACAACCATCTTTATAACAAGATCCATCATCGTTCGTCGCATCGCTGTCATAATTATCTGCCCAGTCTGCCGTACAACCATCTTTATAACACGAACCGTCATCATCGGTAGCTTCAACATCAAAGTTATCTGCCCAAGGTGACGTACATCCGAATCGGTAACATGAACCATCGTCATCGGTTGCAAAAGAATCATAATTGTCAGCCCATGAAGACGTACAACCATCTCTATAACAAGAACCGTCATCATCGGTAGCTTCAATATCAAAGTTATCTGCCCAAGGTGACGTACAACCGTTTAAATAACAAGAACCATTATCTATTGTCGCAATTTCATCAAAGTTTTCTGCCCAAGCCAAAGTACAACCCATTTTATAACAGGAACCGTCATCAATCGTCACATTTACATCGTAGTTATCTGCCCAATCTGAAGTACATCCGTCTAAATAACACGAACCATCATCATCAGTTGCATCCGCATCATAATTCTCTGCCCAATCTGAAGTACATCCATCTTTGAAACAAGAACCATCATCTGTATTTACTGCAGCATCATAATTATCAGCCCAGTCAGACATACAACCTTCCACTACTGCTTCACAAGAACCATCATCGGTATTTGCAGAAGCATCGTAATTAAAAGCCGTTTCATCAGTACAACCTTCCACTATGGCCACACAAGAACCATCTTCAGTATTTGCAGAAACTTCATAATTAAAAGCCGTTTCATCAGTACAACCTAAAACAATTGCTATACAAGAACCATCATCTTCTGTAGCATTGGGATTATAATTAAAAGCCGTTGGATCCATACAGCCTTCAATAGCAGCTTCAGGCGCACAGTTTAAAGTAGCCGTACCGGCACTTGGTTGTGCAGCAATAGAACCTGTTGTATAAGAAACTGCAATAGGTACTACCAAATCGTAAAGAGAGCTACCATCAACCAATTGAAAAGATATAGATGCGCCGGCAGCAGCACCATCTACCTCAGGTGTAATGGTATCATCACCCCAAACTGCAATCGAAGTTTGAGGTACTCCATAAACTAATGCTGAGCCTACCACTAAATCACCATCAAAGGCAACTATATAAGCCCCCTCATCTGTGATAGAAAGTGAGCTTATATAATTGGGCAACAACATGACTGTCATATTTGAGCCGGTATTACCCGAAAATTGAGAGGGTAAATCACATTGTGCAAACAATCCGAAATGGATTGTAGAAAATAAACTTAAGAGTGTAAATAGCTTTTTCATGATTTTGTTTTTTGAAAAAACAACGAATTTGTGGGGGGAATCCATTCGTTCATCATCTTTATGGTTAATGTTTTAGGTTGTTAACAAATTTAGTTAAGGTTAAAATTGTACTTGAAAGCCTTGTGAGACTTTTATTAAATAGCCCTCTCCTGGAATAAAATCTCCTATTCCATTAAACTCAAATTCAGGCCAATATTGAGCTCCATTATTATCTTTCATAAGTAATATATGTTGATCATAAGGATCAAATATACTATTAATTTCCACATTTAATTCTGGCGAGGTATATCCAAACATATTCCATCCTAGCTCAAGATCAATCAGAATTATCTGATCACAATTTGGTGATTGAAGCAATACCTGATAGGCCTCGGTAAGTGTATCTAGGTTAAAGCTTAAGCTCTGTACTTGCTCCACTGAAAGCAAGTAGGCATCCTGCCATAAGAGCTCACAAGAATCATCAAGATCTGTCGCTAAAGGATTATATTGCACATAATGATCATCCGTACAGCCCGGAATTTCTAAGGCATCACAAATTCCATCACCATCTATATCGCTTACGCAATTTCCAGAACAATCATAAAACTCTTCAGGAAGTACACATGAGCCATCATCAACACTGGCATTGCTATTGTAATTACAAGCCAAAATATTTGTACAGCCTAAAGGCTGAACAAATTCAAAAGCAGTGATGTTTACTATGCCATTGGTTACATATCCGGTAAATGTGGGGGATTCATTAATGGCTATTACAGCATCGTTATAAAGTATCGCAAAAATTGGGGAAACTCCCGCTGGTAAACCTTGAAGGTTAGCAAGTGAAGAATCATCTCCCCATAAAGCAAGTCCAAAGAATCCTTCTTGTATCGTTTCCAAGCCAACACAGTCTAAAATACCATCTTGGTCTAAATCATAAAAAGCACCAATCTGTCCCCCAATAAATTGGTTCATGTCCACTGTATTAACCCCAATGGTCATATTAGCACCTGTATTTGTAGGTGAAAGGAACTGATTGGAAGAGATACTTGCAGAAGATATGTAGGTTAGACAGTTACCTTCAATAATTTCAACGTCTTGATAAAAGTTTGACACAAAAATGGATTCTAAATAACTCGGATCCATACACGCTGTCATACTAAGATTTACCTCATTTAAATTGTTTACTGCATTGGTTATATACCCGGTAAATTGCGGAAATTCAACAGCAATCACGTTTTCTTCAAAGAAAATGGCAAATAATGGAACTTGTCCATCTAATAGACCATCCACATACCCTGTAAAGGTGTCATCTCCCCATACAGATAATCCAAAAAAACCTGTTTGAATAAGCTGGAGACCTACACACTCTAACTGCCCATCATTATCTACATCTATGAACGCACCTAGTTGCCCACCTGAAAACTGATCTATAGAGGAAATTGCGATTAGACTTGTCATATTAGACCCTGTATTTATAGGTGCTGTAAAATCATCAGAAGTAATGATTTGAGCACTTAAAGTACTAATCGTTAAAAGCAATATGCTACTAATCAGTTTTCTCATTAGGGAAGGATTTTCTTAGTTACAGACCCGTCGTTATACAGGTATAATAAGGTAGTTCCTGGATGTTGACTTTCTAGGTCTACTTCTTGCCCAAGCATATTGATTACTCGAACAAGAGTTTTAATATCATTTGGATGCTCTACGGCCAGATCTACTGCCCATTGCGGAACAATAGGATTTAACTCTACTCTCATCCCTCCTACATCAACAAAAGAAAAATCATTCACCTCATGTTCCATGTAAATTTGATATCCTTGACCGGGTATTAGATCTCCAATCCCATTAAACCCATATGCCGGCCAATAGATATACCCACCATTATTTTTAGCCAATACGATGTTCTCAGCGATAAGTTCAAAACAAGCGGCTGTATTTTGTGGAATGGTTAAATTATAACCAATGATATTCCAGCCCATATATAAATCGACAGGAATTGGTGCAACTTGTTGCTCGAGTATTGAATAAGCTAAAACTATGGCACCATAAGAAGCTTCACTTAATTCAAGCTCTTGAATTCTTTCAATAGTGTATACACAAGAACCATCATTTTCTGTAGCGAGTGGGTTAAATTCTACATATAAACTATCTGTACATCCGTAAACAATAAGGTTTTCACAGCTTCCATCCTCTATACTTACCTGTTCGGAGTATTCGTAAAACTGATTGTAAGTACAACCTTCAAACACACATGACCCATCATCATCTGTAGCCGAAGGATTGTAATTGCTAGCCAAAACATCAACACAACCTTCTAGGTGAACGATCATTCCATTTGAGCATAAACTCAATACGGAGGCAGCTTGCTCATAAATCTGCATTCCATTATTAGTATATGCGTTTGATTCATAAGGGTTGATGTCGTAAAGGTTCGAACCATTTACTAAATACAGATGAAGTTGCTCTGACTCAATGGCACCATCAACTGAGATGGTTCCAGTATCATCACCCCAAATGGTTAATGATATCATATTTGTGCCAAAAACATCTACAGATCCAAAGCTTGTATTTTCATTATTTACAGCAACTATAAACGCACCTTCTTGTAGGTTTGGCAATGAGTTCATAAAGTCCTGGGTGAAAAGGATGTTCATATTATTCCCAGTAATGTTGCCATTATAAACCTCAGGAAATACACAATTTGATTGATTGTTGTACAAGCATGTTCCATCTTCTGTATTAACATCTACACCCGAATCGCCTATGGGGTCAATATAATTTGAAGCTAGTGGGTCTAAACATCCAAATACGGGTATCAGCGTATAATAACCATTCATACATAGGGTTTGTATCTGGTCTAGGTCATATAACACCATGGTCTGGTTCTCTGAATAATTAATGTTATTCTCTAGAGAAACACTATAAAAGTTAGTTCCATCTACTACAAATAGGTTAATCTGTTCCCAACTTATCGCACCATCTATTTCATCGGTTTGAACATCATCTCCCCAGAGGGTAATGGATGTCATTTCACCTTGACTGATAGGAGCTGAACCAACGATACTATTCGAGGGTGTAAGTCCAACGATATAAGCATCTGAGTTTACAATTGCTATTTGCTCAGTAAATTGAGTCGTTAGAAGAATGTTCATATTTGAACCTGTGACAAGTCCGGAATAGGGATCAGGTAATTCACAACCATAATCAGCTACATTGTACACACACTGGTTCTCATCGTGTACCGTTGCAGAGCCATCAAAATTCAAAGCATCTGCATTCATACATCCCAGATAATAACATGAGTTATCTGAAGTATTCGCATTTGGATTATAATTGTCAGCCTGGGCTTCCATACATCCATAATAAACACAAAATGCTGGGTCGGTAGCTAAGGGATTGTAGTTGTTGGCATTGACCTGCTGACAGCCCAAAACTTCCAGTTCATCACACACACCATCACTATCTGTATCCGTTACACACATACCCTCACAATTGTAATATTGTACCGGGAAATCACACATACTTACATCATGTACATTGTAATAAGCTGTATAATTACAAGCCGCTTCGGTCATACACCCGGTATACAAGCATGAAGCATCGTCAAGAGTAGCAAATGTATCGTAGTTATCGGCATTTTGATCGGTACAACCATTCTTAAAACAAGAACCATCGTTGATTGTTGCATTGATATTATAGTTGTCAGCCCAATTAGATGTACAGCCATTCAAATAACAAGTTCCATCATCTTGTGTAGCCAATTCATCAAAATTTTCTGCCCAAGCCGAGGTACATCCTTCTCTATAACATGAACCATTATCAATGGTTGCATTTGCATCATAGTTGTCTGCCCAATCGGACATACAACCCATTTTATAACAGGAATCATCAGAAGTATTAGCAGACGCATTGTAATTGTCTGCCCAGGCTTCTACACATCCTTCAATAACTGCAATACATGAGAAATCACTAGTATTTACATCCACTCCATTAATACCAGTAGATGCATTTGCCTCTCCATCTAAATCGTAATCATTATAATTGAATGCGTTTAAATCCAAACATCCGTATACAATAGCATAACAGGAGCCATCATTCGTGTTGGCATTTGAATTATAGTTAAATGCATCCATATCCATACAACCTTCAATAACTTCAATACATGAGCCATTATCCTCTGTAGCTATTTCATTATAGTTGAAAGCAGCTTCATCTGTACAGCCATCAACTTCTAATTCATCGCATACGCCATCACCATCAGAATCATTTATACAAGTCCCTTCACAATCATAATACATGTCTACATAGGCACAAGAGCCATCATCGGTAGTCGCTTCAACATTGTAATTACATGCGATGTCATCCATACAACCCGAAATGCCTGAAATTTCACCTTCACAGACTAAGGTTAAAGAGATTGCATTGGGTTGAGCAACTAATCCATTTGCATTAAAACTCACTGGTACACTCCCGATAATATCATAAAGCTGATTTCCGTCAACTAACTGAAAAGAAATGGTTTCATTGGCCATTGCACCATCTGTTTCCGGTGTAGCTGTATCATCACCCCAAACAGCGATCGTATTTTGAGTCATATTTGCAACAGGTGTTGTACCCACATTTAATCCTGATGAAGAAAGAGCTACTAAAAATGCATTATCATATTGCACATTTAAAGAGCTCATAAAATCAGGCAAGAGCATAACCGTCATATTCGAACCTGTATTCCCTTCATATAATGTAGGTAATATACATTCTGTAGATTCCGCTTCGCAAACTAAAGTAGAAGCAATTGGACTTAATAATGGCACAATGTTATTTGCAATGAAATTCATTTCTATATCTAAATCGTATAAGGTATTACCATCTACCAATTGAACAGAAATATTATCTCCTTCAAGGGCACCATCAATATCAACTGTAAAGGCATCGTCTCCCCATATGGCCATTGAACCTTGGGTAATCCCATATACTTCCGAAGAACCAACCAACAAACCTTCTGTTGTGAGTGCAACTAGATATGCATTTTCATTGGTTATTGGGAATGAATTAATAGCATTTTCGAGAATCATTACAGTCATATTTGTCCCCGTATTACCTACATATTGAGGTGGCAAGTCACACTGCGCCTTAGCCCCTAAGGGTAAGGCCAGCAGTGCGATTGCAAAATATTTAAGTATTGTATTCATGACTTTCGTAGTAAAAGATTAAAAACTAATTAGTAATTCGATCTTTTTTCTACAGTTCCGTCGTTATACATATACAGTAATATTTCTCCTTTTCCTTCATAATCCAGATTCACTTCTTGTCCAAACAAGTTGATCACTCGAACCAGAGCTCTAATATCATTCGGATGCATTGGCATCTCCATATCTAAAGCCCATTGAGGTACCGTTGGCGTCAACTCAATTCTACCGTCAACCTGAGGGAATGTGAAGTTCATAATAGCTTGAGTTAACCTCAATTGGTAACCTTGACCAGGAATAATATCACCAATACCGTTGAATCCGAATTCTGGCCAGTAGGTTTGACCTACATTGTTCTTAACAATTTGTATGTATTCCTGAATCTCATCAAATGTAGCAACGATATCCTGAGGTTCAGGGAGTGTGAATCCGATATTGTTCCAACCGTCCAGTAAATCTACCGCGATTGGTACAAGTGCAGGGTTCGCAACGCACTCTTCTAGTGCATTTTCAAGTTCAGTTACTTGAACATTAAGAGTCGCAATAGAATCATTTGCCATTTCAAGACTCGCAGTCAAATTAGAATTCTCATTCTCAAAGACATCGATCTCATCATTAAGAGAAGAAATCTGAGCGTTTAGACCTTCCATTATATCAGAAGCATTCGCTAGGTCTGTTGTTAGCCCAGCTATTTGTCCTTCCAGATCCTCTAGGTTAGCCTCCAAGGCATCTACCTCAGCTTCCGAAGCAGCTAAAGCCCCTTCAAGTGTTGTAATGGTAGCATTCAATGTATTGATTGAATCGCCCGATGCAGTGGCATTGGCAATTTCTTGAGCCAATTGTGCATTCAGAGAAGCAATCTCTTGATTCGCTAAATCCAATAAATGAATTGTTTGAGACAATACCAATTCTTCGGAATCAAGTGCTGTTTGCGTTGCTAAATGGTTGGCTTGTTCCGAAGCTAATGAAGCTTCAAGAGCAACAACATTCGAATTGAGTACAAGTATTGAATCTTGAGCTAAGCTCAATGCCAATTCTGTATTCGTCAAATCAATCTGAGTAGCAGTAAGCGTAGAATTTAACGTTGTCAACTGACCATTCAGCTGAGTCACTTCACCATCAAGTCCACCGATGGTTGCATAAGCTGCAATCAAATTGTTTTGAGCTGCACCCAATTGGCTTCCTAAGTTGGTATTATCCGCAGTTAAATCACCAATTTGTGCCTGGTAAACATCAATCAAGGAGTCTTGATCAGCAATATTTCCATTCAAGTTAGTAATCATAGCTTGATAGTTTGATACTTGAGACGCTAAGGCAAGTACATGTTGCTCATTCAAGTAATCAATATAATCCTGATGATTTTCATTCAAGTCAATAATCTGTTGCTGTAAATCAGCAATTTGTATGACCAATAAATCGATCTGATGCTCAAGGGAATTAATTTCTTG
>ENA-OSET01005304-OSET01005304.1-sediment-metagenome-genome-assembly--contig:-NODE-5304-length-10964-cov-3.739230_pt1 | contig 10964 bp, 9 predicted proteins | sample MGYA00237882_ERZ534229 | MGnify/ENA primary metagenome ERZ534229 (study PRJEB26408, sample SAMN06266212) | sediment metagenome | isolation source: Hudson Canyon methane seep mesocosm | place: USA:Hudson...
TAATGTCAATGCTGTATCTTCTTTAACCGATATCCTTTCCTTATCCCGCCAGTACGAGCTTCAAGTAAAATTAATGACTAAAGCGAACGAGCTTTCCCAGTCTACGGCACGGTTGTTGCAGTTCTCCTAGTAAGACCTGAAAAGCGTCATAAAAGCGGCACTTAGTGGCTGCTTTTAGCAAGCGCTTTAATTCATAACAGGTCAGATTGATTCGATGTAAAAACATCAATTTGGGAGAAATACTATGCATCCGGCCCTTTATATCAGCAAAACCGGCCTTAGCGCACAAGACATGTCGCTTACTACTATATCTAACAATCTGGCCAACGCCAGTACAGTAGGCTATAAGCGAAGCGACGCTGTATTCCAAGACTTAATGTATCAAGTGAAGCGTGAACCCGGCGGTTTAAACTCTCAAAACTCCCAATTGCCCTCAGGCATTCAGCTTGGCACTGGCGTGAGAATTGAAGGTACTTCCAAGCAGTTTACCCAAGGGTCTATGGAAGTCACTGAACAGGCCATGGATTTAGCGGTAAACGGTCGCGGTTTCTTTCAGGTTTTATTGCCTGATGGTTCTACCTCTTATACCCGTGATGGGCAGTTTCAGGTTAACTCAGATGGGCAGATAGTTACTTCTAGTGGTAATTTACTTGAGCCTGCGATCACAATTCCAACCGGTACCTCATCTATCACTATTGGTGAAGACGGAACTGTCAGTGCGACGTCGTCTGACGATCCGGCAGCAACACAGTTAGGTCAGATTACTACCGTTGATTTTATCAACCCTCAAGGTTTGAAGTCGATTGGCAATAACCTCTATAGAGAAACAGAAGCCAGTGGTAACCCACAAACAGGTACCCCGGGGCTCAGTGGGTTTGGCGAGATTAAGCAAGGTATGTTAGAGCAATCGAACGTAGATACTGTAAAGGAACTGGTGAGTATGATTACCGTACAGAGAGCGTATGAAATGAACTCAAAAGTCGTTTCTACAGCAGACCAAATGTTGCAATACATTGCTCAAAACCTATAACCGGATTGAAACTTGTATGAATGAGATCATAGTAGTGAGGAGTAGCGTATCTGTCAGCACCTATGCTTGGCGCTGCTTTCTCGGTATTTTTCTATTGTCTTCACTCAACCTGACTGGTTGTAGTTCCATGACGCGTGAAAGACCTATTCCAGACGACCCTGCTTATGCGCCTGTTTCGGCAGGTAGTTTGCAGATGGGCGATATGGTGACGGGTTCAATTTTCCAAAGTAACCGGAATTATAATTTTTACGGAGATCAGGTGGCGCTGAATGTAGGAGATATTTTGACGGTGGTACTATCAGAAAGTACCAGTTCGTCAAAGTCGGCTGATACCTCTTATGATAAAGATGATGCCATTGCTATCAGTGAAGCGACAATACTTGGTAATAGTATTGCGGGCAAAGGGATGAGTCTATTAACAAACCCAACCTTAGATCGTGCGTTTGATGGTAAAGCCTCAAGTGATCAAAGCAATAGTTTGACAGGTAATATTTCTGTAACCGTTTCTCAAGTATTACCAAATGGGATCTTGAGAATACAAGGGGAAAAATGGCTTAAATTAAATCAGGGTGATGAATATATTCGCCTAACCGGTCTAGTGCGTCCTCAGGATATTGGCACCGATAATACCATACATTCTTCCAAAATCGCTGATGCCCGAATTGCCTATGGTGGTACTGGAGAGTTTGATAGTACTAATCGCCAGGGTTGGTTATCACGTTTCTTTAATAGTGAGTGGTGGTTCATGTGAGATATCTATTGTCAGGTAAAATCACCTCCGAATCTGTCTTAGCCGTTGAGAAAAACGATAGTACGCTGACTTTCCCAAGTTTCGTTCATATTCGTCAACTGTGTTTAATGTGCTTGGCATTTATTCTCGTTAGTTTTGATGTTAGTGCTGACAGGCTGAAAGATATTGCCACGATTCAAGGGGTACGGAGCAATCAGTTAGTGGGTTATGGTTTGGTCGTTGGTTTAAGCGGTACTGGAGATAATACCCCGTTTACCAGCCAGACTTTTCGAAATTTAATGGATAAATTCGGTATTACTATTCCGAATGGTGTCGACCCAAAAATCAAAAATGTAGCAGCCGTTTCTGTTCATGCAGAATTACCTCCTTTTGCTAAACCTGGGCAGAAAATTGACATTACGGCGTCTTCTTTGGGTGATTCAAAAAGCTTAAGAGGCGGCACTTTAATTATGACGCAACTGAAAGGTGCAGACGGCCGTGTTTATGCTATTGCCCAAGGTAGCCTTGTTGTTGGTGGTTTTGGCGCGGATGGTGCGGATGGTTCTTCTATTAAAGTCAATGTGCCGAGTGTGGGACGGATTCCCAATGGTGCAACGGTAGAATTATCGATACCTTCTCCATTTCATCGCGGCGATACGATTACCTTTGACCTTCAGCGAGCTGATTTCACAACAGCCATGAATGTCACCAAAAAAATCAATAGTTTACTGGGTCCAGAAACGGCCTATGCGCATGATGCTTCTTCGATTAGGGTAAGAGCTCCGAGAGATGCTTCCCAACGAGTGAGTTTTTTGTCTATGTTGGAAAACTTGAGTGTCGAAACGGGGGAAGAAGCGGCTCGGGTTATTATTAACTCCCGGACAGGCACTATTGTGGTTGGTCAAAATGTCAAAGTATTACCAGCTGCCGTGACCCATGGGAGTCTAACGGTCACCATTTCGGAAGACGCTGCAGTGAGTCAACCCAATGCCTTGGGCGGCGGCGAAACCGTTGTGGTGCCTCAAACGGACGTCGAAGTTCAGCAAGAAAAAAACAAAATGTTCCAGTTTGGTCCGGCGGCAACGTTAAGCCAAATAGTACAGGCAGTTAACCAAGTGGGTGCTGCGCCCGGCGATATCATGGCCATCCTTGAAGCGCTTAAGCAAGCTGGTGCTTTGAAGGCTGACTTGATTGTGATCTAGGGGGGAGAATGAATACTAACTTAATGTCACAAACTGCACCCATGAACGATTATGCGCAGCTGACTAATTATAATGACCTGAGCGGTTTGCAATCATTGAAACATGATTCAAATAAAGAAGGTGCATTAGACGCTGCTGCCAAACACTTCGAGTCGATTTTTGTCTCGATGATGATCAAAAGTATGCGTGATGCTAACAAAGTATTCTCTGAAGGTAATCTATTACAGAGCTCTGAATCTGACTTTTATCAACAAATGTTTGATAGCCAATTAGCGGTTTCTTTATCAACAAGTAAAGGCATTGGTTTAGCAGAGGTTATCAAAAGACAGTTAGCCAAAGATATTCGTCAAGACTTACCTGAACCAAATACTAGTTTTGCCTTGAATTCTGAATTAACGCCTAAGAAATTTAACTTGGAAGACTATGCTCGTCAGCCCTTTGTTTCACCTTTGGATGTAAGCGAAATTGATAATGTGGTTGCCAAAATAGATAAACATTTGGCGGATTTACCGGTATTACCTCAAGTTGTCGAAGCGGATAAACCGAAAGAAATGGATTTTTCTAGCCCGGATAGGTTTATTTCAAGTCTCTACCCTTACGCAAAAGAAGTTGAACAGCAAACCGGAATTGATGCGCGGCTAATGCTTGCACAATCAGCACTGGAAACAGGCTGGGGGCAACACCAAATTACTCAGCCTGATGGTTCACCTAGTCACAACTTGTTTGGCATCAAGGCGCAATCGGGTTGGCAAGGTGCTCAAGCAGAAATAACCACCACGGAATACCGTCAAGGTGTTGCGTTGAAAGAACGTGCGAGCTTTAGGGCATATGACTCTTATAAAGACAGCTTTCAGGACTACGCAGACTTTCTTAAATCCAATGGCCGTTATGAAAATGCATTAGAGCATAGTAACGACCCTAAATCGTTTGCGCTGGCCTTGCAGAACTCGGGTTATGCAACCGACCCTAATTATGCAAACAAAATTTCGCGCATTGTTGATCAATATTTTGACTTAACTACTTCACCTGAAAAGGCGGAGGGTGGTTATGAATAGTCAAGCTACGGTTAGTATGGTGTTGAATAGCATGACCTTGAATAAGGAGGCGCTTATATGGCTGACTTAATAGGAATAGGCCTGTCGGGTTTACGTGCGCACCAGACAGCGCTCTCTGTCACGGGTAATAACGTATCAAACACCAATACGCCTGGATATAGTCGTCAAGAGGCAATTTTCGTAGATAATCCCTCCTTATTAGCCGGCCCAGGATATATAGGGCAGGGAGTGAATACTGCGACTATTCGGCGAATATCAGAAGACTTTATTGTTGATCAGGTACGCTCGGATACCACAGTTTATAATGAGCGTAACGCTGTTTTGGGGCAAGCAACCAGTATTGATAACCTATTGGCAAGTACTACTACCGGTTTAACACCGGCTATGAGTTCATTCTTTCAGGCTTTTCAAGGCGGGGCCGATGACCCTACATCTATTCCTCAAAGGCAATTATTGTTAACGCAATCTGAGGGTTTGGCATCACGTTTTCATTCATTAGATAGTCGGCTTAACGCTCAGATGCAAAATATTAACCTGGAATTGGTTTCTGCTGTGTCATCTATTAATAGCTTGGGACAAAGTCTGGCAGAATTGAATCAGTCAATATCTGTTGCGATTGGTGCTGGGCAAGGCGATATTCCTAATCAGTTGTTTGATGCGCGTGATGAAACACTAAGGCAATTGTCAGAGTTGGTGTCTGTATCTACCTTTTCACAGGGTAATAGTGGCCAGCTAAACGTTTTTATAGGTAATGGTCAGCCCTTAGTCTTAGGAAATACTGCAGCGTCATTAGCCACGGTTGAAAACCCCTCTGACTCTAGTCGTCAAGAAGTGGCACTGGTTATTAATAACGTATCAAATATTGTCAGCGACGAACTAAGTGGCGGCCGTATAGGTGGCTTATTAGATTTTCGTGATAATGAGCTAACAGATGCTATAAATGGTTTGGGTAGAATTGCGCTCGTGCTGGCTGACACTGTAAATGAGCAGCACTCTTTAGGAATGGATTTAGAAAGTAACTTGGGTGGTTTGTTTTTTAGAGATATTAATGAATCATCATTAGCGCAAAGTAGAATTACGGCCAATAGTCGGAATTTGGTGCCTTATGATCAATCACTACAGATCAATATTACAGACGCGCAAGCTCTCACAATTGACAGTTATGAAATGGTATTTGAAGGTCCAACCGCGAATGATTTTAATATTATTCGCGAACGAGACAGTGAAGTAGTTTTATCATCAGCCTTGCCGGGGATTTACCCTGCAAGCGTTGAAATAGATGGCTTTGAAGTTCAGTTTAATGCAGGCACCTTTAAAGTTGGCGATCGCTTTACTATTACCCCAACCAGAACAGGTGCGTCTGATATCGAAGTTGAGGTGAATCGTGTTGAGGCAATTTCACTTGCTTCACCTATTCGCGCAGATGCGAGCTTAGGCAATACCGGCAATGCAGAAATTAATCTTGGGTCTATGTTGGATGTTGAAAGCCCCTTAACAAATCAGGGCTTAGCTGCTTTTTCAGTGGCTGGCCAGTTGAGTCCACCCTTGGAAATTGAATTCTTAACCGCTACGACTTACCAAGTTCTCAATGTGAGCGATCCTTCAAATCCGGTTCCATTATCACCACCATTAAATAACCAACTTTATAATGTCGGGGTTACCAATACCTTATTTACAGCTGATCCAGGCGAAGTAAGGGTGACTTCTTCAGGGGGGAGCGCATTGACGGTACCACCCGCTGTCGCGAGCCCAGGACCATTTAATAATGGTATTGCAGGACAAACACTTTCTATTTTATCAAGAGATACCACTACGGGGGTTGTGGCAGCGCAAAGTATTGTTATTGCTTCAAATAGCAGTGCATCGGCCATCGCTAGCTCCTTACAAAATGTATCGGGTATTCAGACAACTGCTTATACACATGTTCGTTTGGATAACTTTACCGATGACGGCGCGGGCGCCTTGCTTGGGGTGACGATTAATGGCCAAGCTTATCCTCCTGCACCGGTCCCACCAGCCATTGTTTCTGTAGTTATTACACCTGATAGCTTAGCTGATTTGATCAATGCTGATTCGAGTCTTCAAGCCTTAAATATCTATGCTGTCAGTAATGGTACGCAATTAGATATTCGAGCAACGACTGGTGAAGATATACAAGTTGAAGTGACAGGGGCAGGAGACAGTGTGCGAGTTAGTACTGTCGACCCTTACAATAATACCGGAGCCTTGAGTCCTGTCACTGTTACATCTGGAAATGGTCTGGCTGTAGCGGGTGTAGTAGACGTGACTATGGCGGAAGGAATCAACTTTACCGCGAACGCAGCTGGTCTATTTGAGCTAGCCCCCGTGGGACAATCAACCTACTTAGGGTTTCAGTTTGAAATGAAAGGCCAAGCTGAAGCCGGTGACAGCTTTACCATAGATTATAACTCCGGTGGTGTGTCTGATAACCGTAATGCTTTGGCTATGGCAAAGCTTGAAGGGCAAGGAAGTGTGTCAAATGGCGTGATTAGTTACGGTGAAGCTTATTCTCAGATTATTGAGGAAATTGGTACAGTGACTAATCGAGCAAGGTTAGATACCGAGTCTGCAGAAGCTTTGTTGGAGCAATCTGAAAATAATTTGCAGTCAATTTCGGGTGTTAATCTGGATGAAGAAGCAGGGCGCTTGGTTCAATATCAAGCCGCTTATAATGCATCGGCACAGGTAGTATCTATAGCAAGAGAGTTATTCGATACCTTATTAGCAACCTTTAGATAGTGAACTCTAACGATGCAACGCATCGAAGTGTGGAAGACCAATGAGAATTTCAACCCAACAATTTTTTAATCGGGGTCTTGAATCAATTCAAGATGTTACTGAGCAGCAGCAAAAAACACAGCTACAGCTCTCAACAGGAAAAAAAGTACTAACGCCTGCGGATGATCCTGTTGCCTCTACACGGATTTTGGAATTGAATCAGGAGTTGAATATTAATGAACAATTCCAGCGGAACATTGAATTAGCCGATGGGCATTTAAAACTTCAAGATGATTTGCTCGGTAGTATAGGTTCTGTGGTACAACGGGTTCGTGAATTAACTGTTACTGCGGGTAATGGTGTTTTGAATGCAAGTGATCTTGGTGCCATAGCAGTAGAGGTGGAAGAGCGTCTAGCGCAGCTAGCGGGGTTGTTGAACTCACAAGATGCAAGTGGTGAGTACTTATTAAGTGGATTTCAGGGTAATACACAGCCCTTTCAAAAGAATATATCAGGAGCATACACTTACCAAGGAGATGAAGGACGGCGTTTTGTTCAGGTTGAGCCAAGTGTCACCATTGCATCGACCGAAAATGGCAAGCAAATCTTTCAAGATGTAGAGGTGGATAAAAATACCTTTTATACCTTGGCCAGTTCAAACAATGCTGCCGTACCGGCAGCTCAAATAACTACTGGCCAAATGATTGATCAAGAAGAATACGATGCTTTTTATCCGAATGATATGCAAATCACTTTTACCACTGCCACAACGTTTGATATTACAGATAAATCAACGGGGCGTGTTTTAGCTGCAAATCAACCCTTCTCACCTAACGATGCTATTTTGGTGAATGGCCTTCAGTTTGAAATTACTGGCCAGCCTGTTGTGGGCGATAGTTTTTTTGTTGAATCTACCGAAAAACAAGGCCTACTAACGACGGTTGAAAAACTCATTTATGGTTTAAAAAACTTCAACCCTAGTGTCAATGGTCGAGAGACTTTTGCGGCTTTACTCGATAGCTCGCTTCAAAATTTAGATAGTTCAGAAACATCTATCCTTGAAGCGCGAAGTCAGGTTGGCGCAAGATTGAATACCTTAGATACGACTAATGAACAGCTCAAGGATGTGGAGTTATTGACGAAAGAAATACTCAACAACCTAGAAGCGGTAGATTACGCAGAGGCCGTTAGTCTCTTATCTATCCAGCAATTCACTTTGGAAGCGGCTTATTCTTCCTATTCTCAAATAACGTCTTTGTCATTGTTCGATCGTTTGTAGCCCGCTTAGTTTTTTTAACTTGCGCTAAACTATCTACCTACTGTTCGCATGCCTTGTGAACAGGTCTCTTTATTATTATCGACTAAAACCTGCTCTAATCATCATACTGTTTTAGCTACTGATCTCGCGAGCAAAAAATGATTATGATAGAACCTATACGTATGCCTCCTGTTTCAGGTACTGCCTTTTTCTGTTGTGGCAATAGATAGCTCGATGCTGAGTCTCACAACCCAATTTGCAATAATGTGTATGCAAAAAACTTTATGACCGGTCAAGGTCGAAAGGCATTTAAGATATTTAATCCTGGCTACTTAGCGCGTGGTCTGAATTATGTCAGGCCTAAAATTATTGATGACTATGTGACTGAACGATTAAAAATGAATCCTACATTAAAGGTCATATTGAGCATTGCTCAAACCCATCAAAATACCAAAATGTTTGATTATAAGAGCAGTAAGTCGTGGTTTTCGGGTAATGTTATTTGAAATGGTCTATAAATAGAGGCAAAGGAAGTTGATTTTTTATCTATACAGTGTAAAGATTGGGCATGGATGAGTTCCTTGTATAGGAAATTACGTTTTTAATAGTTGTAGCGTGGATCAAATATGAATATTTCGATTATTGGTGGTGGCCCAGCTGGTTTGTATTTTGCGACCGCAATTAAGACCTTGAATCCAGGTTTTGATGTCTCCATTTATGAAGCGCGTAATGAGTCAGTTAACTCGTTTGGGCTTGGTTATACTTTACAGAAGTTGAATACAACTTTACTGGAACGCTTGGACCCTCACTATTTTGAAGGTTTGTTCGCTACTGAATCTACACCGTTGATTACTAAGGCATTATTTAAAACCCATAATCAGTGTCGGCTGACTAATTTTTCAGAAGGTTATAGCGTTACCCGTACTAACCTGATGCGCTACCTAAGAGAAAATGCACTTTCCAAAGGTGTCACGATTACTGAACAAAAAATCACACCAAACAGACTGAATCAATTGCAGGTTTCTTCAGATTTGTTGGTCGGTGCCGATGGGATTAGTAGCATAGTTAAAAAGCATTATTCAGGCAAAATTAAGTCAAAAGTCAAAACGGCCAAGTTAAGGTTCTCTTGGTTTATCAATGAAACCTCACAGGTGAAATCAGAGGCCTGCTTTTATGCCTTTCAAGCTGATGAAGGTGTGGTTATGTTGACGTCCTATCCCTTAACTAGAAACAAGCAGGTTGTCATTATTGAAATGACAGAAAACTGTTTAAATAAAGGGAAATTCAGAGGGAAGACACCAGCACAAGCCGTCCCCTACCTAAATGAAATTCTGAGTAGCAATGGTGACCAAATAGACTTAAAATCGGCCAACCTTCCTTGGTATTCTTTTAAAATGAATACTACAGAAAACTTACACTACAAAAATGTTGCCTTACTGGGTGATTCAGCCTATTCATTTCACTATAGTGCAGGGCAAGGGGTAACCATGGCTTTCACTATGGCTTATACCTTAACGCAGTGTCTGCAAAAAAATACTAATATTCAGTCTGCACTGAATCATTACAATCAAGCTGTGCAGTTGTATATGAAAAAACCACTTGAAGATTCTATTTCAGTAATTCAGTGGCTTGAGAAAATTGACCAATATTTTCAATCTGAAGAGGAGAGTGACTTACTTGCATTATTTATGCAGAAGCATATTTGATCAAGTAGATTTACCGGGCAGCGAAAGCTGGTTGAGGTACTTTATAAACTAATGGTAGTGTAATTCTTCTGATCTTTTTATAGGTAAGTCAATACCCAGTTAAACCAGAACCTGATTTAAAAAAAGACTGACTTTACTATACACTTGTTCTGCAATATGCCCTCGAATAATACCGTGACGATCAAAACTGATTTCATGGTATTGAGCAAAAGCAGGGTTCATTTGTTTCATGATTTCCCGGCTACTTTGAACGTCTACTTTAGGGTCCTTGTCTGCATGAATAATCAATGTCGGAATGGCTATCTGGGACAGTCCCTGGGAAACTTCCTTCATCAAACGTTTAATTTGTACAATACCGTAGACTGGGCAGCGTAAGTAATTAATATGCGGGTTATCGGCATGGTTGGTGACAAATTCTTTCTTCCCGTACTTTATGCCGAGCAATCCCAGAAATTTATTCCATTTATTGACAGGTGAAGCAAAATTAGCTGAAAACTTTTTAAATTTTAAGGGAGCGCTAATACTAATAAGGCCATCGAAGTCGCCGGGTTTGTGGATGACTTGGTGTAAGGCAACGGCTGCACCAGTGGAAAAGCCGCCAATGATAATACTATCGCAACATTTCTTTAGAATTTCATGACCTCGATTGACGGATTCATTCCACTCTTTCATTTTACGTTGCGATAGATCTTTTGCGGATGTGCCATGACCTGAGAGGCGAGGGGCATAAACTGTATAACCCTGAGAGAATAAAAAATCAGCCCATTCACGTACTTCCTCAGGTGCAGCCATCAGCCCGTGAACTAGTAATACGCCTTGCTTAGACTGATCATTATGTAGAAGAAAAGGTGCGCCAATATGTTTTTCTTTGGTTTCGCCTTCTAAGTAATGCTGAGCATAATCTTGCTCAAAACAGCTGTAATCCTGATCAATAAGTTTTTTACAGTGAGGTGATAATTGCATTAAAAGTTAGGCCACGGAATGAAGAGAAAATGCATTGTAGATCAATGCATAATGGCAAGCACCACCGATTAAAACCATCACGTGAAATAATTCATGGAAGCTGAATATCCCCGGTAACATTAGGGGCTTTTTAATGGCATAAATAATTGCACCTAACGTGAATGCTGCTCCGCCAACAAATAACAGCATTGCTTGAGTTGATGTCATGGCTTCAAGGATCTCATTGATAGGGAAAACGAGCATCCAACCCATTAGTAAAAAGATAGCAGCGTAGAGCATGC
>ENA-OSET01005305-OSET01005305.1-sediment-metagenome-genome-assembly--contig:-NODE-5305-length-10964-cov-3.721135_pt1 | contig 10964 bp, 6 predicted proteins | sample MGYA00237882_ERZ534229 | MGnify/ENA primary metagenome ERZ534229 (study PRJEB26408, sample SAMN06266212) | sediment metagenome | isolation source: Hudson Canyon methane seep mesocosm | place: USA:Hudson...
CTATACGGTTCGAATGAATACCCTCGACCGTAAATATGACTTTCACGAAGAATAGGGCGGAGGTTAATTATGGATACCCAAACACTCATTTATCTATTTGTAGGCGTGACCTTTGCGCTATATATCGGTATAGCTATTTGGTCTAGAGCCGGTTCAACTAAAGAATACTATGTAGCAGGTGGTGGCGTACACCCTATTGCTAACGGTATGGCTACCGGTGCAGATTGGATGTCAGCTGCTTCGTTTATTTCAATGGCTGGTATTATCTCTTTTGTAGGGCGTGATGGTGCTGTTTACCTTATGGGCTGGACGGGCGGTTATGTGTTACTGGCCATGTGTCTTGCACCCTACTTAAGAAAATTTGGTAAGTTTACCGTCCCCGATTTTATTGGTGAACGTTACTATTCTCAGGTAGCGCGTATTGTGGCTGTTATTTGCGTTATCTTTATCTCATTTACTTATGTCGCAGGTCAGATGCGTGGTGTAGGTATCGTATTTTCCCGTTATTTGGAAGTGGATATTAATACCGGTGTGTTCATTGGTATGGCGATTGTATTCTTCTATGCGGTTTTGGGTGGCATGAAAGGGATTACCTATACACAAGTGGCTCAGTATTGTGTGATGATTTTTGCCTATATGATCCCTGCTATCTACATCTCCATGATGATTACAGGTAATCCGATTCCACAGCTAGGCTTTGGTGGGACAGTCAGTGGCAGCGATACTTACTTGCTAGATAAACTCAATGGACTCTCTCAAGAGCTGGGGTTCTCACAATATACCTCGGGAACTAAATCGACCGTTGATATGTTCTTTATCACTATGGCGCTAATGGTGGGTACTGCGGGTCTACCTCACGTTATTGTACGCTTTTTCACAGTGCCTAAAGTAAGCGATGCACGTAAGTCTGCAGGTTATGCCTTATTGTTTATCGCGATTCTTTATACCACCGCACCAGCCGTTGCTACCTTTGCTCGCGTTAACTTATTAGAGACCGTTAGTGAGGCAGAGTATAAAGCCCTGCCAGACTGGTTTGAGAGCTGGGAAAATGCAGGGTTACTTGCATGGAAAGATAAAAACAATGATGGAAAAATTCAATATGTTGCAGGTAAGCCATTTGAAGGAAAGCCAAAGTTTGATGCTGACCTCAAAGGTGCCAATAATGAGCGTGTAGTTACCAACTTGGCAACGGATAATAAAAATGAGCTCTATGTTGATCGTGACATTATGGTGTTGGCTAACCCCGAAATTGCCCAGTTACCTGGGTGGGTTGTAGCGCTTATGGCCGCAGGCGGTTTGGCGGCCGCGCTTTCAACTGCCGCTGGTTTGTTACTGGTAATCTCAACATCAATTTCACATGACTTGTTGAAGAGTAACTTAATGCCTCATATTAGCGAGAAGAAAGAGCTACTTGCCGCTCGCCTTGCGGCAGCAGCAGCCATTATGGTTGCAGGCTATTTTGGCATTAACCCCCCTGGCTTTGTTGCTCAGGTTGTTGCCTTCGCCTTTGGTTTAGCCGCTTCTTCATTCTTTCCCGCAATATTGATGGGTATCTTTTATAAGAAGATGAATAAAGAAGGCGCTGTATCAGGAATGATCTCAGGCTTGGTCTTTACCTTTTCATATATCATTTACTTCAAATTTATAAACCCCGCAGCAAATACTGCTGATAACTGGTTCTTTGGAATCTCACCAGAGGGTATCGGTACATTAGGTATGTTGTTGAACTTTGCAGTCGCCTTTGCAGTGTGTAAGGTAACCGCGCCTACACCTGAACATATTCAGCATTTGGTGGAAGATATTCGAGTGCCTCGTGGAGCGGCTTCACCAGTGGCTGAACATTAGAAATTAGAAGGTTATTTAAGGTAAAAAAAAAGGCGCTTCGGGAAACTGAAGTGCCTTTTTTTAATATGAATATTTGTTTTTATGCTAGGCTAAAAGTGAACATTGTAGAAAAAATAAATTGAGGCTATAGCTTGATCGTTAGAACAAGACGTTTTTTAATCGCCATGATAATTTACACCTTGGGTGTGGTGATTATTGCAACAGCTAGTTATTGGTTGGAACGACAGCGTTACATGGTTGATATTGACGCCCGCTTGCTCGCTGCAGCTAGTAATATTCCATCTATTCTACCCACAGATTATCATGATATTGCCCGCACTTCAGGTGCGGTATCTGAGAAACAAGATAAAGAGCATCTTGAATTGATGTCTCTGCATACCCGCACGGGTGACCTTACCTACCTATATTCTTATGTTATGGATGAGGGGATGATTTATTTTACATCCTGCAACTATACCCAAGAGGATGTTGATAATGATCAGGTAGTTACATATTGGACTTCTTACCCTGAAGGCGCTCAAGAATATTTTGATGCCATGACTGCCTCTAAACCTGTTTACGTTACTGCCGGTGATCGCTGGGGCTTATTTCGAACTATTTTGATTCCCATGAAGTCTCCAGGTGGGCAGCCTTATGTGGCCGCGGCTGATATGGATATTACGATTATCCAGCAATCATTGTTGGGTCGTGTTTATTCTGTTGTTGGCATCAGCTTTTTGATGTTGTTGCTAGCTACACCTTTAGTGATGGCCTATCGTCGTACTTATTCAGAAATGAATGGAGAATTGCTGAAGCTTAATGGTCAATTGCAGATCGATATTGATCAGGCTTTGCTGTTGGAGGCAGAGCTAAAGGAAGCAACGCAGAAAGCGACTACTGCCAATGCTACCAAAAGCCAGTTTCTGGCCAATATGAGTCATGAACTGCGAACGCCTATAAACGGAGTGTTAGGCATGAATGACCTTTTGTTGGATACCAAGCTGTCAGATGAACAGCGTGAATATGCTCAATTAGGTCATCAAAGTGCCAGAGTGTTGCTGGATACAGTTAATCAAATTCTTGATTTGGCAAGTATCGAGGCCGGAGGCCTGACCTTGCAAGTCGATAGGGTAGAAATACTTGGCTTTTTTAGCGAGATAGCTCAGTTGTTTGCCATCCAGGTAGCAGATAAACGCCTTGACCTGATAATGAATCTGAATCAATTTATTCCTGCCGAAGTTCAAATGGATGGTGTTCGTTTTCGTCAGGTAGTGATCAATTTAATATCCAATGCGATTAAGTTTACTGATAAGGGAGGTGTCAGTATATCTGTACGGTGGCAAAATGGGATATTGCATGGCCAGGTGACAGATAGTGGCATAGGTATTCCGAAAGAGGCTCAACTTAGAATATTTGAAACGTTTCAGCAGGTAGATAACTCATCGACTCGTCGCCATACAGGAACCGGTTTGGGCTTGCCTATTTCTAAACAGATTTGCAGGCTTATGAAAGGGGATTTATTACTAGAGCGATCAGATAAACAGGGTTCTGTATTTACTTTTAGTGTAACGGCACCTGCTTGCTCAGATACTTTGATTGAACAGGAAACAATACCAGATAGTGCTGTGGCTATAGTGTTAACTGAATCCCAGGTTTTAGGTGCGTGGTTAAAATCTGAGTTGCAACCTTGTGAGGTTCCCTGTCGTTTAGTAAAAAGTGCAAATGAAGCGATAGACGGGTTGGATAATGCTAACTTGTTACTAGTAGATGCTCGTCTGGGAGTTAAGGTACTGAGTCAGCTTAGTGAAGTAATAGACCACACTCACCAGCACTTGGTTTGGTTGGCTTGGTCTGGTCAGCGCTTACCTGAAACCTTACAAGGCAAAATAACCGTGTTATACAAACCGCTTACACGTAACAAATTAGCGGCTTTATGTTTGCCAAAATCAGTCTATGATGGCGCGGTTGAGGCTCAAACGAGGCTGTCTGGTCGTGTTCTTTTAGTCGATGATACGCCAATTAACCTAAAAGCTATGAGGCATTTGCTCAAGAATACAGGGTTAAATGTTGATCAAGCTGAAAATGGTGCTGAGGCACTGAGCTTATGTAAACAGCAGAAGTATGACCTTGTATTAATGGATGTACAGATGCCTCGGATGGATGGCTTGGAAGCAACCCGTCGCATCCGTCATGATATGGCTGAACAAGCCCCCCCCATCATCGGCGTTTCGGCTCATGTAACACCAGATAGTATTGCCAGCGCTCTGAATGCAGGGATGATGGGCTACCTTTGCAAGCCCATTACTAAAGATGCGTTATTGGAGAGAATTTCAGAGTACCTGTCGTAATTGGGGGGAAGTTTGTTTTATTGCCTAAAAACTATCCCAAAATATAATAAGCCCAGCGTCGCTGACCCTGTTTTTTAATTTGCTCTTCACTCAGCAGCTTCTTTAATAGGTATGATGCACGGCCATGCTCAATATTTAATATCTCTTGTGCAATAGAGTTATCAATTCGGCCATACTCTTTTAGATAAGCTAAAATTATGTCCTCATCACTATTTCTGGCTTGTAGTGTAGAGACTATATTTTGAGTGCTGAGAGACTGATTATTGAGGGGCTGTGAGTTTTCATTAATAAAACGAATATGTTGAATGTCTATTGTTCCTCCTCGGCTACTGATCAGCGCATGTTCGATTAAGTTTTTAAGCTCTCTCACGTTCCCCGAGAAGTGATAAGACTGTAGTACGTGCATGGCTTGTTCTGTAATAGCTGATTTTTCACGTCCCATTTGCTGTGCAAGCTGAGTTAGAAAATGATCTGTAAGGTAGGGGATGTCGTTTACTCGTTCGCGTAATGCAGGGAGCGTAATAACATAGCCTGATAAACGGTAGTATAAATCCTGGCGAAATGTTTTGGCTTTCACTTTGCCTCGTAAGTCGACATTTGTGGCTGCAACAATGCGAACATTCACTTTATTTATTGTATTACTGCCAACCGGGCTTACTTTGCCATCTTCAAGTACTCGTAACAATTTGGCTTGCAGTGTTAAAGGCATATCGCCTATTTCATCAAGAAATAATGTTCCGTTATCGGCTTGTGAAAAATACCCTGAACGATCATTAATAGCCCCGGTAAACGCGCCTTTACTGTGGCCAAAAAACTCAGCGTCGGCTAACTCAGAAGGAATAGCCGAACAATTAACCGCTACGAATGGTTGGTCTTTTCTGCTGCTGCCAAAATGAATCGCTCTTGATATCAATTCTTTACCTGTACCACTTTCACCTAATATCAGAACGTTGGTTTTATCCACTTGCTGTAAGCTTCGTACTTCTTCAAGTACTGCTGTAACCAGTGGACTATGGCCAATAAATGAATCAATCCCCCATTGTCTGGCTTCTTTATCTGTTAGCGCCGATAATTTTTTATCTGCAACAGATAACGCTTGCTCTACGACTTCTCTGCGGTTGATTTGATTTTTTAGTTCATTGTTTAAATTTTCTAGTGATTTATTCTGTGTTTGCAATAAGTGTCGTTGTTGCTGAATGGTAAGGTGAGCATTGATGCGTGCGAGTATTTCTTCTCGTTGTAAGGGTTTGGTCACAAAGTCTACACCGCCTGCATTAAAGCCTTTTACTTTGCTATCGGTATCAGACAGCGCACTCATAAAAATAACAGGTATATCTCTAGTAGCAGGGCTTAGCTTGAGTAAGGTGCAGGTTTCGAAGCCATCAATACCTGGCATCATTACATCAAGTAATATAAGACTGGGTACTTGTTCTTTAGCAAGCTTTAATGCTTCTTCCCCAGAGAGAGCAACGGCTAAATCGTAGCCTGCATCACCTAAGTGGTGAATTAGAATGTCCAGATTATCGGGTTTATCATCTACTAACAGTAAAAGAGACGGTGCCTCCTTGGCGGTATTCGAGGTATTTCTGCCCATAAGGCTGGTGTCCCGTTCCAATAAAAATTGCTAAGATATTTAGTATAGGTGTTTTTGCCCTATAAGCGAAAAAACCTTATAGGAATGGTTGTCTTTCTGGTGGGATTAACGCACGCAGCGCGCGTAGTTATAAATGTACCTTACATCACCTTGAGGACCTTGATATTCGGGGTAACTTACACCAAATTGTGTCACTTTAGGGTCACTTCTTTGTGCGCCTGCACCGTGTACATCTAGTAGAGGCTCTGATGCTCCCGTTGCTTGTGTAGATGTATTGAAACGTCCTTGAGCTTCACCAAAGGCAATATAAACAGACTTACTTGCATCACCTTCTACATGAGTCGTACTGCTCCAGAACATGGGGTAGTCCACATCGCCTTCAGGGTCTGAAATAGTGGTGACTGAAAATAAATCATCAATGGCTGCTGTACCTGTTATATCGGGTGCTTTTGAATAATCAACAATGCTTTGAAGCTCTTTGGCATTAGGTAAACGCCAGTCTGAATGGCTCGCAAGGCTTAAACTTTCACACCAGCTTAAGGCTTCAGGCCAGTCAACACTGCCATTACCTTGCGTACCTGCTGAGCCAGTATAAAACCCGCTATCTTCTTGCATCCATACGAGCCCCGTAGCTCTGTCGGTGATGGTGTTATCACCATTATCTATAAAATCATTTTCAAAGGCTTCTGTACCGCGAACTAAACGCAGGTTCTTACCCGTTATGCTGCCATTACCTGCTGTTTCATAACCTTTAATACGGCCATCAGCAAAATTAACACCAAAAAAACCTGCTTCACCGTCGGTGGTGATATCGTCATCATCAAATAGCAAATCAACATATAAAGCGGTTGTTAGGTACTGTGAATCTATATACCGTGAGCCAGTTGACGCATACTCAAAATCAAAATAGTCAGTATCAATAAAAGGCTCTGCATCAGAGGGCGCGCCAGAGCTGCTGGGAGAAGCGCTACCGGTTGCACCACTAAAATCCATTAAAGAATACAGTTCTTTTATTGTGGGTACGCGCCAATCAGAATAGCCCGCCAGTGTTGAAGTGCTCGCAGTGCTTTCTGCATCATCATAGTTTACGTTTTCAATCGTGACAGCGGCCCACATTAAGCCGGTATTGTTATCCGTTATGGTTTGATCTCCATTATTGGTATAGCTAGGGGAGGGATCTGAATATTCTGCGTCCTGACCTGTGACCGATGAACCACACACAATAGTTGAGCCTGCCGAGTCATAACAAATAGACTGATTTGTATCAACAATAACAAAATCTGCTACAGGAGTATTGCTAAGTGATCCCTCCGTATTGCTTGAATTAGCGCTGCTTGTGTCACTGGTGTCGCTGGTATTGTTACTACCACCACTGCAAGCCATTAAGTTAATGCTAAACAAAGAAATTAAAAGGAGTTTATTAAAAGGCACCATAAAATATTCCTAATCCTGTTTTTTAGAAGACTGCTTACTTTCCTTTAGAAATTTTTGTGTCCTTACTCTAAATACAGCCGTTAATGTTTTATTGCAAGAATATGGCTTATTGTTATATTTTCTTTTAAAAACAGTATGATAGTGTTTAATGCTATGTTTTATTAATTTTATTCTATAAATGAAACGCTTATAGCGCTTATATGAAGATCGGTTTAATAAGCGCTATAAGCGAATAACGGTATAAGAAGAAAGTAACTAAATTTACCTTATTGTTTTTATTGAAAAAAATAGCTTTTAGCCAGTTATTTGCTATAAATATCTTTAAAAACACAGCTTACAGCACTAATAAACTATTTTTAGAGAGCCGTACTAACGTGGCAGTAAAAATAATGCAGCAATTAATGACTCAGTCGGAAGATTACATTCCTACGATACTTGCAGTGGATGATGTGCCCGCTAATCTTGATATTCTTGTAGAGCATTTTCAGAATGATAAAATTCATTTAACCGTAGCGCTTTCTGGAAAAGACGCTCTTTTATTGGCAAATGCCTCACCACCAGACTTGATTCTGCTGGATATAATGATGCCGGGTATGGATGGTTATGAGGTGTGCAGGCACCTTAAGTCAAACCCTCATACTAAAGATATTCCCATTATTTTTGTAACCGCAATGGGAGATTCAGAGAATGAAGAGAAAGGTTTGGCCTTAGGTGCAATAGATTACATAACCAAACCTTTTGTATTGCCTGTTTTGAAGGCGAGAATACGAAACTATTTAGAATTAAAGCGTAAAACTGATTTACTAGCAGAGCTGTCATTGCTTGACGGTCTGACAGGTGCCGCCAACAGACGCTATTTTGATAGTATGCTTGATCAAGAATGGAATCGTTGCCAGCGTTCATTTAAACCTCTATCACTCATTATGATCGATGTTGACCATTTTAAGCTTTATAACGACTATTACGGCCATGGAATGGGTGACGAATGCTTAAAAAAAATAACGAAGGCCCTGCGAAAAACACTTAAAAGACCCGCTGACTTATTAGCGCGTTATGGGGGGGAAGAGTTTGTTGTTTTACTGCCAGAAATGAATGAAAAAGAGGCTGTAAATGTGGCGGAAAAGCTTTGTGAAAATGTGGCAGGATTATTAATTCCCCATAAACAATCAGATACCAAAAGCACAGTGACTATCAGTTTGGGGTGCGCATCAACTACCCCTAAGCAAGATAATACAGCAGAACAGTTATTGAAGCAGGCAGATGAATGCCTTTATGCTGCAAAGGCGCAAGGCCGTGACAAGGTTGTTGGCTGTACAAATACTAATAATAAAGGGTCAAATTAAATATGTTCTTTCTAGTGAGTCATTTATCTAAAACATTTAATACTCTGACTTTGTGTATTGTATTGATAATATTCTCAATGGGCGTACGAGCTAATGAGCAAGGTGGCGAGTTAGCTGAATTAATGGCCTTATTAGAAGAAGAAACAGCCCTGGCCACAAAAACTAATATGAACGCAGACTTTGTGCCGGGTATGGTGACGATTCTTCATGGTGATAAACTTAAAAAACTTGGTATGCAAACGGCTGGTGAATCTCTTGGGTTGATTCCCGGCATTTACAGCACTGTAGGCAATACAGGGCAGCAAGTGAGTATTGTTCGTGGAGTAGGTTCTGCACTAAGTTCAAGTAATTTAAAAATACTCCTAAACGGAGTGCCCTCTAACAGTGCCTCCAGTGGTACAGCTGACTCGATCTTATCTCTGCCTGTTTTTCAAATTGACCGAATTGAAGTAATCCGTGGGCCGGGTTCTCCTATTTATGGTGAATTTGCTTTTTCAGGGGTGGTGAACATTATTACTCGTACCAATACCAATGCCGTTCATGCAAAAGTAGGGCGTTATAATACCCGACAGGTCGACGGTATTGTTAGTGGAGGCTCAAATGATAAAAAGTTGAGCTGGACCTTCAATTTCTCTAGCTGGGATACTGATGGTTCTGAAAGAATGTCAGGTCCCGACAACTTTAGTGATCAGGGAAAGGGCTATGCTCCCGATGCTATTTTTGACAATAAAAAAGGCAATACACTAATACTACAAACTGATTATTCAGGGTATAAATTAGCGGCACAATATAATGATAAAGAACGAGGGGAGCATTATGGAAAAGTGGCAAAGTCACCAGAAAATAATTCTTCGTATAATGAATCCATTTTTAATATAGATTTAAGCAAACAGTGGTCTATTACTGATACTCTGGCATGGACACTTTCGCAAAACTTTCAGCAAACTAAAAAAGAAACAAATATAGCACTGGGTGTACCTGCTGGAGCAGGGGCACCAGGTAATGTGGCCCCCTTTGATTTTTTCAGACAGGAGGCTGTAGATGACTCCTACATGAAAACCGCTGCTTATTTTGACTGGCGAGCAGGAGCAAGCCACAAAGTACTTTTAGGTCTTGAATATAGTAAGTATAAAATAGATGATGTTTATGGACATAAGTTTATAGATGGTGTGCCTATAGATCTTACGGAGGGGGAGTTAGTCGTTCTTAACGGCTCAGAGCGACAGCTGAGTAGTATTGTATTACAAGATCAGTGGCAGGCGCTGAATGATATTGAGATAACCTATGGTGCAAGATATGATGATTATGATGATACAGGCAATAGCATATCTCCCCGAATTGCCGCAGTTTGGCGGCTAGCTGAAAAGCATATTATAAAGGCTCAATACGCAGAAGCGTTCAGGCCTCCCACGCTAGAAGAATCGTACCCAGGTCCAGACAGATTTCCAGGTGTAACGATTACCAGTAACTTAACCCCAGAAGAATTATCAACCACAGAAATTTCATATATTTACAGGGAGCCCTCCCGCACCTTTAAAGTGACACTCTTTCAAACAGACGTTTCAGATTTAATTGAGCTAGATTTTAAACCCGGAGCCCCTCCAGAATATTCTAATAATGGAGCACTTGATAACAAAGGTGTCGAATTTGAATGGCAGCAAAATATCAGTCAATGGGAGCTGCTTTCAAATGTATCTTATGTGAAAACTGAAGATAGTCGTGATATCGATGATGATTTTACCGGTTCTGTACAGTGGTTAGCTAATTTAGCCGCTACATGGAATATAACCCGTAGCATAAGCAGTTCTGTATTAGTGAAATATGTGGGAGAGCAGGAAGGGGCAGAGTTACCTAATTTAAGAACACCACACGCAGAAACACATGATGCTTATACTACTGCAGACTTCTCTGTTACTTATAGTTCAGCTTTCGGTATTAACGGCTTACTTACTCAAGCAACAATTAAGAATATAACGGATGAAGAATATACAACGCAAGCATCGCCAACACAGTGGCCAGAAGGACTTCTACAAGGAGTAAGGTACTGGGCTGTTGATGTTGAATACGTGTTTTAGGTTATTATCAGTGATAAGGACGTTGGTCAAAAAGAACAATAAGGTCGGTATTGGCCTTATTACTTTACTCTCCTTATGCTTAATTATGAGTGGTTCCTTGTTGGCAGACTCGTTTTCTGAGCGGCGCATTAATGTAGGTCTTAAATTATTCAGAATAATGCTTGTCGCTGATACAAGCTATCAGGAAAAAGTATCAGACAAAGGTTATATTTCTATTTATCTCATTTACTCAAGCGAAAAGAGCAATATAGCCCGTCTGGAAGCACGTTTATCTCAAAGTTTAACAAGCCTTCATGATATCCCCGTACAAATAGAATCACTTTCACTTGATCAATACCTCAACCGT
>ENA-OSET01005306-OSET01005306.1-sediment-metagenome-genome-assembly--contig:-NODE-5306-length-10962-cov-4.034084_pt1 | contig 10962 bp, 7 predicted proteins | sample MGYA00237882_ERZ534229 | MGnify/ENA primary metagenome ERZ534229 (study PRJEB26408, sample SAMN06266212) | sediment metagenome | isolation source: Hudson Canyon methane seep mesocosm | place: USA:Hudson...
CCTACTGAAGCAGGGAAGGTGTTAGTAATATCAATATCTAGTGGAGGGTTAGACGCCCCAGCTCCGGCATTACCGTATTCGAAGTGACGTTCAAGGCTAGTATGAAACGCAGTTGCATCGCCTACAACACCGTGTAACGGTTCATCGAAAGAAATGATAGCGACATCAACACCATTGGCTTTGGCAGCACCAATAACACCGGCACCAAACGGTAGTACATCTGTTCGATTACCTTTTAATCCGTGGCCCCAAATTAGCGTTTTCATGTTAGCAGCGGGAGCCGTAGGGTATATCGCGACAACAGGAACAACAACATCGCCTTGTTTTTTCGGGAACGGGAATATGTAGTTAACGACCGTTGAAACGCTTGGGTCGGCCTGAGGGATAACTAAGCCAAGAGGCGCAAAAGCTGTATTGATGGCTGTAGCGAGTGTATCGTTGGCTTCCCAGCTAGTAAACTTTAAAGCCAAGGGGCCAAGTGTTGGGTTGGTCGGAAGGCCTGAGTAGTAAGGCAAAGTCACAGTGCCTTGTGTAACCTGATAGCTGCCAGGAGCAGTAAATCCAGGAAAGCCTGCTGCGTTATAGCCAGCACTGATTGAAGGGGTAACCCCTGCAAGTATTGAGAATAAATCACTTGTGGGTGCCGTATTTGTCGTAAAGTCCATGCCGCCATCAGCGGGTGTAGGAAGTAATGCACCAAACGGTCCCGAGGCAGAACCAAGGATAGCTGACATACAAGAGATGTATGCTGAGCCGCCGGTCACGGCGCCACAGCCTGGTACAGATTGAACCACTGCTAATGACATGCCTATGCCGTCTAAAGCAGTTTGGATGGCTGCGCTTGGAAATCCTGCAACTGCACCGGCTTTCGCAAGGCTGATATCGGTATAATCGACATCACCGTCACTGTCTACATCTGTTTGAGTGCTGACAATTTGTGTTGCAGCAGAGACGCCAAGGAATGTGTCGAGCTGATCTACAAACCACTGAGCAGGGTCCGCAATATAGTTTAATACTTTCTCATCACCCGATGTCATAAAACTATAAGATAATGCAATATTCGAATCTGTTAAGTCAGATAAACCACCGGCATCTCGGCCGGGGTTAATAGCAGCATCAAAGAAGGTAACGGCTATTGGCTCCCATAAACCGTTTATTAAAGCTCTTACTGGTGCAAGGGCTGGGTCCGCAAGGCCTTCTACATCATCTGTTCTAGTTAGAGCTTTGTAACCTCCAACGCCTGGATTTTGTGTAAGCCCATCGCCATCAAGATCTTCAACTTCGTTAGTAATAACTACTACATAACGCGTTAACGGATCAAGAGGGGTGGTAGGATTGATGCGTATGGTGCTGGTACCATCAAAGGTTTTTACTTCAGTAACAAATGAAGGTTGACCGCCTAAAGGAATCGTAGGTGGTTCAGAAAGGGAAAAGCCTTGAAGAGGGCTACCACTGGCATAGTCAAGCGCGATTAAAAAGACAGAACTATTTGGACCGACAGTACTCTCGTCAATTAAGCCGCTAATTTTAATGTCTATTGGTGCTACCGTAGACGCGCCACTTAAGCGATTAAGCGCGGTGGTGACCGGCGGGCTGGTGTCTGCCACTCTAAAAGAACCGTCACCCGCTACTGTATCAAAAATTAAATCAATAGGAATAGGGAGTGCGCTGATGCTGGGATCAAATATTGGGTATGTGCCTAAACTTTCTACAGTGAGATTGTCGGGACCACCATTGACATTATCATCTTCAGTTTTGTTGTTGTCTAAACAGCCTGTCAGAGTGAGTACAGACGCTATAGCGACACTTAATATGGTTTTTTTGTACATGAATAAGACCTTTTCCTAATAGTTGTCTCGATATGCTTTGGCTAAATGGCAGGCTTATACATATGCGCGCCATCGGGCCGAATTCTTTTGACCTAGTTTAAACGTAGACAGGAAACCAATATTTGTCGAATTTTTTATCCACAAAAACTGCTATTTTTCAAGAGCATCAATACTAAATTCCAATTCTATCTAGAATGCGCTTGTTCATGAGGGGGAGGGCGAGTGACTACACTATCAGTTTAAGAAGGAGTACAATCGGCGAGCTTAAAATAGCGCGAATAGGCTTTAAGTCCTCTTCGCCATAAAAGACTAACGATTTTAGAGAGTGACCATGACCACCATTCGTCAAGACGACTTAATAGATAGTGTTGCTGATGCCCTTCAGTTTATTTCTTATTACCATCCCAAAGATTTTATAGATGCGGTGCATGCAGCGTATTTGAAAGAAGAGTCGCAGGCGGCAAAAGACGCTATAGCGCAAATCCTGATTAATTCCCGTATGTGTGCCGAAGGTAAGCGACCCATCTGTCAGGATACCGGTATTGTCACCGTCTTCGTTAAAGTCGGCATGGATGTATCTTGGGATGCAAAGCTAAGTGTTACGGATATGATCAACGAAGGTGTTCGCCGAGCTTATACGCATGAAGATAACGTATTACGTGCGTCTATATTAGAAGACCCTGCCGGTGCGCGGAAAAATACCAAAGACAATACCCCAGCAGTGATTCACTATGAAATAGTGGCTGGTAATACAGTTGATATACAAGTGGCTGCCAAAGGCGGTGGTTCTGAAAATAAATCCAAAATGGCGATGCTGAACCCAAGTGACAGTATTGTGGATTGGGTATTAAAAACCGTACCAACGATGGGGGCGGGTTGGTGTCCACCGGGCATGCTGGGTATAGGCATTGGTGGTACAGCAGAAAAAGCCGCGGTGATGGCGAAAGAGGCGTTAATGGAGCCCATCGATATTCATGAACTGCGCGCACGTGGGCCAAAAACACGCGCAGAAGAATTGCGTTTGGAAATCATGGATAAGGTCAATGACTTGGGTATTGGTGCACAAGGTCTAGGTGGTCTCACCACCGTGATGGATGTCAAAATTAATGACTATCCAACCCATGCGGCATCTCTACCGGTAGTGATGATTCCAAACTGTGCAGCAACGAGACATGCACATTTTGTTTTGGATGGTACGGGCCCATCTTTACAGGAAACACCTAATTTGGCTGATTGGCCAGAAATTACTTGGGAAGCAGGTGAGAGCGCTAAACGAATTAACCTTAATACCGTTACCCAAGAGGATATCAAAACCTTGAATCCGGGTGATACGGTATTACTCTCGGGTAAGATGCTCACCGGCCGAGATGCCGCGCATAAGAAAATCACCGAAATGTTGGCCGCAGGTGAACCTCTTCCTGTTGATTTAAAGGGACGGTTCATTTATTACGTTGGCCCGGTCGATCCAGTACGCGATGAAGTTGTTGGCCCTGCTGGACCTACCACTGCTACACGAATGGATAAATTTACTAGAACCGTTTTGAAAGAAACCGGTTTGATGGGCATGATTGGTAAGGCCGAAAGAGGCCAGGTGGCCATTGATGCCATTAAAGAATTTGGTTCTGTCTATTTGATGGCAGTGGGTGGTGCGGCTTATTTAGTATCTAAAGCGATCAAGCATGCTGAAGTGGTCGCCTTCCCTGAATTGGGTATGGAAGCTATTTATGAGTTTGATGTTGTGGATATGCCGGTTTCTGTTGCTGTTGATAGCGCAGGAACTTCCGTACACCAAACCGCACCGGCTATATGGCAGCAAAAAATAATTGAAGCTAAATCAATTTAGCGGATACTATTAATAGCAAGGGTGAGACCTTGCTACCTTTAAACAATTTGTTTAACGGCGAATAGGTCTCACTCGTATATCGTTATATAAAGTAGCTTGATGGCTTCGCATCAAATCATATTCACATCACAGAAGTAGTTAATCGAATGGAACGAACCTATCGCTTAGTAGTCTCCTGTCCTGATCGAACCGGAATCGTGGCTAAAGTCAGTAATTTTCTGGCGACCTATAATGGCTGGATCACCGAAGCTAGTTATCATGCAGATCAGCAAAATGGCTGGTTCTTCATGCGTAATGAAATTAAAGCCAGTTCCATCCAATTTGATATTTCAACCTTCAAAGCAGCCTTCGAGCCGATTGCCAAAGAGTTTTCCATGGAATGGAGTCTGAACGACTCCGCGGTAAAAAAACGCGTCGTGTTAATGGCCTCGAAAGAGTCGCATTGCTTGGCCGACATCCTGCATCGTTGGCATAGCGATGAGTTAGATATCGACATTGTTGCGGTCATTTCTAATCATGAAGATTTAAGGCGCATGGTGGAATGGCACGATATTCCTTACCACCATGTGTCGGTTAGTCCTGAGTCAAAAGAAGCGTCTTTTAAACAAGTGACAGACTTAGTCGATTCGTATAAAACCGAGTTGGTAGTGCTAGCCCGTTATATGCAAATTCTACCTGCTAAGCTATGTGCTCAATATTCGGGCCGTATCATTAACATTCATCACAGTTTTTTACCCTCCTTTGCGGGCGCTAAACCGTATCATCAGGCCTATGATCGAGGTGTGAAACTGATCGGCGCGACCTGTCATTATGTGACTCAAGACCTAGACGAAGGGCCGATTATTGATCAGGATGTGATTCGTGTCAGTCACAGTAATACCATTGAAGACATGGTTAGATTGGGTAAAGATGCAGAGAAAAATGTCTTAGCACGCGGCTTGAGGTTGCATATAGAAGACCGAGTGATTATTCATGAAAACAAAACAGTGATCTTTGGTTAGATGATAAAATATTTACTATTTTCAGCTCTTATATTGGTATCGCAATTGGCCTTTTCCTACACATTAGAAATCACTGAAGCTGACATACAAGAAAAAGTCTCGGCTATTATGCCGATAGAAAAAACTAAATTTTTTGTGAAGGTAAAGTTATCTAATCCTCAGGTGGACCTGTTAAAAACGGGTAACCGTATGGCAATACACCTTAATGTCGAAACATCTATCCCCAATGTAGTGAAAGGTTCTGGGAGAGGCAAAGTAAGTGGGAACCTGAGTTATGAAGCCAGCGAGGGTGCATTTTACTTTAAGGATGCAAAGCTAGAATCGATGGAAATAGATGGCTTACCTCAAAAGTATGCCGACAAAGTAACAAAAATCGCAGAAGCGATAATATCTAAAGCGCTTGGTAAATACCCCGTGTATAAATTCACTGACAAGGATGTGAAGCAAAAAATCGCTAAGTCGACGTTAGAGTCTATAGAAGTGCGTGATGAAGTGCTTATGGTTACGCTTAGTTTGTTTTAGCTGGAGACTGTTTGGTCTGACTCCGGTAAAGATCAAAAGCTATTCACCACCGAGAACACCGAGGAGCTTCGCTCTGCACAGAGGAAAAGACTAAACTAATCATTTGAACTTTCAATATCTCTAATGTTAATTCACTTCTCGGTGAGCGCGCAGCGCTTCGGTGTTCTCGGTGGTGAGCCTGTCACTTAACTATGTCGAGGGATCAGAGCAAATGTCCCGTGATGCCGAGGAGTCAGAGCAAATGAAGAGACTATTTGGTCTGACCCCGGAGAGTAAACGGCTACTCTCCTATAAACCCACCAGACTGCCGTGTCCATAATTTTGCGTATAAACCCTTTTTAGCGAGTAATTCAGCGTGTTTACCTTGTTCGATTATCTTCCCTTGGTCAATCACAATCAGTCTATCTAGTGCCGCGATGGTAGATAGTCTGTGTGCAATAGCAATCACTGTTTTACCTTCCATTAATTTATATAAACTAGCTTGTATAGCGGCTTCGACCTCTGAGTCCAACGCGGAGGTAGCCTCATCGAGCAATAATATCGGCGCGTCTTTTAACAATACTCTGGCGATTGCAATGCGCTGTCTTTGTCCGCCTGAGAGTTTAACGCCGCGCTCACCTACACGGGCATCGTAACCTGTACGCCCATTCATATCGCTTAAGCCCAGAATGAAATCGTGAGCTTCAGCTTGCTTTGCAGCCTTTATCATCTGCTCCTCCGTTGCGTCAGGGCTACCGTATATAATATTTTCTCGAACGGAGCGATGTAGCAGGGAGGTGTCTTGTGTCACCATGCCGATCGCTTGCCTCAAGCTTTCTTGTTTGGTGGTACCAATGTCTTGCTGATCAATTAAAATACTGCCTGAGCTTAAATCATAAAAACGTAACAGTAGGTTCACGAGGGTAGATTTACCCGCACCTGAGCGACCAACAAGGCCGATTTTCTCGCCCGCCTGTATGCTTAGGCTTAACTCATCAATAATACGATTGCCTTCATCGTACTGAAACGAGATAGCTTGGAAGTCGATATGCCCTTCAATGTTTGTTAACTCAGATGCATCAGACGTATCGTTCACTTTACTCGGTATCGCTAAGGTATTGATGCCATCTTGAACGGTGCCTATATTCTCGAATAAGCTAGAGACTTCCCACATAATCCATTGCGACATGCCGTTTAAACGCAAAGCTAAGGCAATAGCTACGGCAATGGAACCAGTTGAAACTGCTTCAAGTGTCCATAACCAGATCGACAGTGCAGATATCGAAAAAATTAACAGCGAGTTAATCGCCCATATTGATGTGTTTAATTTCGTGACCAAACGCATTTGTGGATAAACGGTATTTAAAAAACCATTCATATTCTCCTTGGCATACTCTGCTTCTCGCTTGGTATGGGAAAACAGTTTAACGGTTTCAATATTGGTGTAACTATCTACAACAGCACCCACCATGCTGGAACGGGCATTGGCTTGCTTGGTCGAGATGTCTCGTAACTTAGGGATGTAGTAGTATAAAATTGATAGGTAAATTAATAACCAAGCCAGTAAGGGGATCGAGAGTCTTAGGTCTGAGGTAGAAATGATCACCGTCATGCCGATAAAGTAGATGCTGACAAACAATAATACATCTAAGAGCTTCATTACCGTTTCACGCACTGAAATGGCTGTTTGCATTACTTTAGTGGCGATACGCCCAGCAAACTCATTTTGATAAAAAGATAAGCTTTGGCCTAGTAAATACCGGTGCGCTTGCCAGCGAATTCGCATAGGGTAATTACCGAGCAATGCTTGATGAATTACCGTAGTATGCATTAAAACCGTTAAGGGCAAGGCAAAGAGAATCATCAGGCCAAAGCCAATCAAGGTAGTGCCACCATCTTCCCAGAGTGTTTTTGGCGACTTGCTTGATAACCAGTCTACCAACTCACCTAAAAAGCCAAACAGCGTGACTTCCATGATGGCGATCATGGCGGTTAAAAAAGCCATAATGAATAATAAAGGGTAAACTCCCTGGGTATAATGTAAGCAAAATGCTACAAAGTCTTTGGGTGGTACTTCCGGGTGTTTTAAAGGGAAGGGCTTGATCAAAGTTTCAAAAAATTTAAACATAGAATATGTGCTTATGGAGTTGTCTGCTAATCTTAAAGAACTGATCGCTCGGAGTAAATGAAATGACTGTCCCTGAAAACGAAGATAGCCCAAAAAATCCTGATCCTTTAAATATGGAGAAGCTGAATGCTACCTTTATGAACAATGAAACTATTATTAAGAAAATTTTGGTTTCTTTCAAAGATAGTTTTAACGGATTTGAAGCTGATTTTCGCCAAGCAGAAACCAGTGGCGATATAGAAGTGATGTCGCGTTTAGCGCATTCTTTGAAGGGTAGTGCCGGAAATATCAGAGCAGAGTCACTTGCAGAACAAGCGTCAGAGTTGCAACATAAAATAGATGATGGTGATCCGGTCCTTGATGAATTTGATGATTTGTTAGGTAGCCTGGATCGTCTGAATAAACAGATCGATGACCTAGTCGGCTAATTTTAACCCTTTTGGAGCTCGAACGTGCCCAATTTACACCAGCTTTGGTCAAGCTTTGAAAGCTGGATTCTGGATCTACCCTCTCAAAAACTTAACCCGCTTATTGCTCAATTGCATCGCTTTATCCGCATTTTCTATGCGTTGATTAAGGATGTACTCAACGGTCAAATTAGTTTGCATGCAATGAGTTTGGTGTATACCACCATGCTGTCAGTTGTGCCGATGCTAGCGCTTAGCTTTTCAGTGCTGAAAGCCTTTAATGTTCAAGATCAGTTCACGCCAATGTTGTATGCTTTTTTAGAGCCTATGGGCGATAAAGGCTTGGAAATACACAATCAGGTACTGGGCTTTGTTGATAATATAGATGTAAAAGTATTGGGAGTGTTTGGTTTTTTAATGTTGTTTTACACCGTTATTTCGCTGGTGCAAAAGATCGAACGCGCATTTAATAGTATATGGTACGCACCCCAACTGCGTTCTTTAGGGGAGCGTTTTAGTCATTATTTAAGTGTCATCCTTGTTGGGCCAGTGCTCGTGGTGGCAGCGATTAGTGTAACGGCATCCACCATGAGCTCGTCAGTGGTGCAGACATTGGCAGAAATTGAACCCTTAGGTTCGTTGATTTTATTGTTGACCAAACTAACGCCATTTTTAATGGTGATCGCGGCATTCAGCTTTTTTTATACCATGATGCCAAATACTAAGGTGAATGCAAAAAGTGCCCTATTTGGTGGGGTAATTGCAGGGACTACATGGCAAGCGAGTAGTCTAGTATTTACGACATTTATGGTCAATTCTGCAAAATATGATGCTATTTATTCAGGCTTTGCTGTCGGTATTTTGTTACTTATTTGGTTGTATATGAATTGGCTGATTTTACTGCTGGGTTCGAGTATTGCTTTCTATCATCAACATGGAAATCATATTTCGCGTATCGACCCTGAAGATGCCGCCTCAGAAATGCTTGAAAAAGCGGGCTTGGATATCATGCGCTATGTGGCGATTCAATATGAGTCAAAGGGCTCACCGGTTAGTCAAAGTGAGCTCGAAGGTTACCATCAAATACCGTCAGTATTGAGTCGTAAAATTATCGACAAATTCTTAGCCAACGGTTTGTTATTACTCGCAGGCGAAAAGTCAGATCAGTTAGTGCCAGGGAGATCGACCGATAAAATCTCGGTCGCCTCAATATTTAAGGCATTACGCCAAAATGAGATAGATAAGTTATTACCGATATCAGTTTCTCCTGAGGTTGAAGCCTTAGTGTCAAAAATGAACTCAGAGCTATACCTTGGCATTGAGCACATATCGTTACGTGAATTACTTCAAGACCAATAAAAAATAGACAAACCTTCACTGGTGATTAGTCAATCTTCAACTAAAGTTTATGCTAAACAAAGTGTTTACTTAGATGCTTTAATGCTGCAAAAAATAAAATACTCAATACTTTTATCATGGTAGGGGAAGACTAATGGATCGAAAAAAAGCGCTTGGCCGGCTTGCTTTTGTTGGCTTAATGGGGAGTTCAGTTACCTGTATGGCAGGTTATCAAAATCATTCACCTGGCCCATTAATGACCTTGGGTAAAACGACAAATCCCTCGACGCTACTTTCGGTAACCGGAAATCCTGCTGGCGGTGAACTGTTATTGAGTAAGGGTGAAAAATTCCGCATGGGTTACTTTAGTTCCTTTGGTGTGGATCTTGAGGTGGGTGATGTTGACAACTTTTTAGATGAAGTGGATGAGTTAAGTGATGACCTGGATGATGATGATATTTCTTTAGACGACGCCCAAAAAACTCAAAGAAAATTTGAAGAACTATTACCCATTATGGGTGATAGCGCTAGGGTGACGCTCGGCGTCGGAATTCATTCTCCACTTGCTCCAGCAGCAATCAGAAGCAGTTTATTAGAGGGTGTGCTTACCTTTGATTTACAGGCTTCCGGTTTATTTGATATCCAATTCTTAGATGCGCCTATTGTTATTGACTCGTCGGGGGCTGAACCAAACCTGACAACCGCGAGTTCTTTGTATATTAAGGGTGGTTCAATGATTACTGGTTCGATTGGTTATAGTCGCGAGGTCTGGCAACAGGATATTTTTGATATCGATTCTAAATTTTTTGCTGGTATTCAAGCCAATATTTACAACGTATCTTTGACTAAACAGGTGATGTCTCTTGAAAATCTAGACGGAGATGATGCCTCTGATGCTGCGCAAGATGAATTCGATGATAATCAAGAAACCTCTACCAATGTCGGTATTGATATTGGTGCCATTTGGTCGATGCCTTACGGTCAAGTCGGTGTAACGTTTGCCAATATTAATGAACCTGAATTTGATTACGGAACAATAGGAACCAAATGCGGCTCGATATCTGACAAAACGCGTAAATTGAACTGTGTCGTTGCCCAGCAAACCTTTGCTGATGAGATAGATTTTAGCGAAACCGCGGTAATGAATGCGCAAATGACGGTTGAGGGCGCGGTGTTTAGCAAGAATAAGCAGTGGTTGGTTTCTTCTGCGCTGGATATGAACTCAACTTATGACTTGGTGGGGCGTGAAACGCAGTATTTTAATTTATCTGCCAGCTACTTTCCGAATAGCTATTTAATACCGGCTGTACGTTTTGGTGTTAATCAGAACTTGAAAGGCAGCGAATTAACCATGTTGAACTTTGGTACCACATTGTTTGGTGTTATGAATATTGACTTGTCGGCTAGCACCGACTCTACAGAAGTAGATGGTTCAAGTACGCCCAGACGCATTGGGTTTAATATCGGCTTCGAAGAAAAATTTTAGGAGACAACTTATGAGCGTATTTTACAACAAGATTCAATTTAAAAAGACAGCGTTAGCAAGTGCACTTTCAATGGTAGCGATTCTATCGGGTTGCGATAGTGATGACCCTGATGCTGGTGGCTCAGTGGATAAGCAGTCTCTCTCGGGAACAGTGGTGGATGGTTACCTGGCAGGTGCTCGCGTTTATTTGGATATCAATGAAAACGGCCGACTTAACGGTGGCGAACCGAATGCTATTACGGATAAGGATGGTTACTTTTCTATTTCCAAAGATGGAGAGACTAATTATTGTGCAGGCAGTGCCACTAAGCTTGAAAAACGACATTGTTTGAGTGCAGTGGAAACGGGTGACGAAGTGATCCTGAGAATTCACGGTGGTTTTGATGTTTCGACTGCAGAGCCCTTCAAAGGTGCCATGTCTGCCAGGGT